>Ga0209225_1002265_pt1 | contig 17524 bp, 22 predicted proteins | sample WasSprMetagenome_FD_184732 | JGI IMG/M metagenome (GOLD analysis project Ga0209225, IMG submission 184732) | Sulfidic aquatic microbial communities from Washburn Spring, Yellowstone National Park, USA - WS (SPAdes) (version 3) | ecosystem: Environmental > Aquatic > Thermal springs > Hot (42-90C)...
GCCTCAATATGCGTATGTCAAGCCCGTAGGTTCTATGATATGCCATGCAGAACATGTCTGCTGAGGCTTTACTGGCAGAGTATGGTGATGAAGGTTTAAGCCTATCATCCTCCTTAAACGAGCCGCTCGAGATGTCTCCGTAAACCTCATCCGTGCTCACGTGGATAAGCCTCACATCTCCAACCATTCTCAAAGCCTCCAGTATGCTAAGCACGCCTTCAACGTTGCTTCTTAGAAACGGTATTGGATCTGCTATACTCCTGTCTACATGCGTCTCAGCAGCTAGGTTGATGACTGCGTCAACATCCTCCACAAGCCTCCTCATGAGGCTTAAATCGGCTATGTCTCCTTTAACAAACCTGTAGGCTTCACACTCGACACCTTTCAGATTGTCCGGGTTTGAGCCGTATGATAGCTTGTCAACGTTAACTATTTCAACACCCCTATGCCTGTTCAACATATACCTTATGAAGTTTGAACCTATAAAGCCCAATCCACCCGTTACGAGAAGCTTCAAATAGATCACCTATGCGGAGGGTGAAACCAATCCCAAGGTTTACCACACCTGGGGTCGTCCGACCTACCGTTTATACATATGGGGATTACTTTAGGGTCGTTCCAAGGCCTCCTCTCCTCATCAGGGCTTGTGTAGTCGTAAAGCCTGTTTACGAAGTATACTAGGTATGCGGGTTTAGGGCTTAATACTTTGAAGCCGTGCCAGTAGTTCCCAGGAACCCTTAAAATCTGCATCCTATCTTCGCTTAAAACAACCTCCACCAGATGACCCTTTGTAGGTGAGCCCTCATCGTCGTATACACATACCTTAATCGAGCCCTTTAAGACTAGGAAGTAGTCCGTCTGACCGCGTAGATGCCTATGCCAAGCCCTAATAATACCGGGATATGTCACAGACAAATTAGCCTGGACTATTTCATCCCCACTCAGCACTTCCCTCCAATCTACACGCATAATCTCAGTGAAAACCCCACGTTCATCTGGAAGCTTAGCCAAGTCTACCAATTTAACGCCTGGGAGGTTGAGCTGTTTAACATTCGTTAGTAGAGGCATAAGTGATCACGACGGTTGATGCCTGTTTAGGTTTATATTTCTACTTCTGAGTAGTCTCCTATGTTAAGCTTTACGGCTCCACGCATTTTATTCTTCACTATTTTAGCGTTTCTACCTATTAGGCTTTCCTCAAGCCTATCTACATTCTCTATTGATGCGTTTTCAAGTATTACGCAGTGTTCTATGGAGCTTTTCAATATTCTAGATCCGTCTCCTATGCTCGTGTACGGTCCTATGTAGGAGCCTTCTATGAGGCAGTTTCCGCCGATGACGGCCGGCCCTCTAATCGTACTATCTACGACTTTTGTATCCTCCCCTATGGATACTCTACCTTCAACCCTAGAGTTTACAAGCTCACCCTTAACGTCCCTTTGAGCACGTTCGTCTAGTATGAGCATGTTCGCATATAGGATGTCATCCTTCTTGCCCGTATCTATCCACCAGCCCTCGACGAAGCCATATCCAACCCTATAGCCCCTGTCCATCATAAGCTGAATAGCATCCGTTATCTCAAGCTCACCGCGCCAGCTCGGCTTCAAATCCTTGATGACGTCGAACACAACGGGTTTGAAGAAGTAGACACCCACTAAGGCATATTTACTGGGCGGGATCTTAGGCTTTTCAATGAGCCCGATGAGTCTGCCATTTTCGTCGAATTTGGCGACGCCAAACCTAGTTGGGTCTTCAACCTCCTTTAAAAGTATATATGCGTCATAATCGCCTTTAATGAACTCTTCAACGTATCTTTTAATACCGTGTTGTAGGAGGTTATCGCCTAGGTAGACTATGAAGGTGTCTTGCCCGATAAATTCTTCGCATAGGCCTACGGCGTGAGCTATACCCAGAGGCCTACCCTGGTATATGTAAGTTATCTTTACATTAAATCTACTACCATCACCATAATACTCTCTAACAAGCTCAGGGTAAATCTCACCTAAAACCACAGCTATATCTTTAACACCCGAATCCCTAAGATCCTCAAGCACATACTGGCTTACAGGCTTATTGGCAATAGGGATCAACTGCTTAGGACCGCTAAAAGTCAAAGGCCTAAGCCTAGTACCAGCACCACCGTGGAGGATTATACCTTTCATAGTACTTCACCCTAAAAGTTTCTAAGAATTAGTCAAAATTTGTTCAATGGGTTAAACCCTAAGCCTTCAAATATTTCCCTTACTCCTTAAATCCTTCATATAAAAGTCGAAGTAATAATTTTATCTACGCCAGTATTCTACAAAGCCTTGGTTTAACGTACATTAGTATTTTAACATATGAACCCTATTTCTTCGTCAGATTGTATATGTGGACTGTAAACACTTGAGTATAGAGCTAGCGTATTCCCTAAATGTTATGTAATATCTTATTGAATGTTTTTTAACAAATGAACGCAATATCACTAGTAGATAATGTTAAGGTCCTTTTCGGAAAACTACAATCATCTCTGCAAATATTATATCATTAATTTTTTCGGTAACAAAACTTAGAACTAATAAGAATGGCATAATAAAAGCTCTTATAATCCAATTTGTAATCTTGACGTAGAAAATATTGCAAAGAATTCCAGTTAATTTAAAAGTATATGGTTGCCATGCTACATAAGTGAAGCCAAATTTTTCAAATAAATTTCTTACGCTATAGAGCGTATAGTGTCTTAAATGACCAATCTCTTTATCCATTTTATGTCCGAAGTAGAAAGGGTAATATGGAGTTGGAACACTAAGAATGACTCTGCCTCCGGGTTTTAATATTCTGTATAGTTGTTTAATAGCTTTATGGTCATCGTAAACATGCTCAAGGACGTCAATAATTAATGCTTGTTCAAAGAAGTTTGATGGACAACATGCTAAAATCTGCGCATCATCTTTCTTGACTGTAACATACTTTTGAAGCCATTCCACTTGTATAAAAAGAGCTTGAGTATACTCATCATCTGTGTAGGTTAAACAAGTATAGGTTTCTTAAAGTTTAAGACGAACTGAAAGCTCATTAAACCGATTCCAGCTCCAACCTCAACATTCTTTGAAGAACTTTCTAAGAATTTCTTGACTGCACGATACCTTATATGACTGTGAAAATCTATTGCACCAAAGATCAACGTGTATAAGAAGTAAATGAATCTTAAACTTTTATACCTCGAATATCTAGGAAAAACTTTTCTAAAACAGAGAAAAAAACCTAGGCTCATAACATAATCTTCAATCACTTAATTTTATCTACTACTTCTAGCCATAATTTCATTTTTTCTACCTGTAAACTGATGAAATCTCTATGAACTTTCTCACTAAATCTTTCTATGTTTTTCTCGATTCCATTAGCTAGCTCTAAATAACATTCAAAGTAGTCTTTACCGTTTAGTTCCAAGGAATCTACGATCTTCCAAAGCACTTCGTTCATTACTATTCCTTCAAACTCCGCCTTTAAGTCTTTAAAGGTACTTCTTGGCCTCTTATCATGATAAACTAGAGGCTTACCCAAGCATATGCTATCTCCTAGGTGATCGGCAATCTTCTTAATGAACAGGCCAGACCATATATCATCAAATCTATCAATACCCATAACTTTCATATATAACTGATAAAATGCTGGAATAATTCTTCTTTGGAATGAAGTATTCATACTACAGATTGCAAAGTATGTTCCTCTATCAACAATAATTTTACCTCTCCTTAAACCAACGCTCTTAATATTACTTCTACCATCTAAACCACCATTGTAGAGTATTGTAAGCGCATCTAAATCTGGATGGCCAACCCAAAGACCCATGTTGAGTGCGCATTTTCCATCGTTAGCTCTCTTCCAAGTATAGCTTTCAACTCTAGTCTCAGATGCATATGGGTGCCCCCTTGGAAATACTAGGAGGCTACAATCTAAAACCAAGTTTTCAATCGTGTTATACCATTTAGAGTTAGAGCAGACTATGAGACCACAATTATTAAGCAAATTATTTAAATGTCCTCTTATTAAGTCATGACCATCTACATGAAAACAATCATCATCCAACTCAAGAATTACATCAGCCTCTTCTTCCCATGCAATTAAAAAGCCAAAACTTGTTTCTGCATGACACTTTTCAGGAATTATCGAAGAATATTTTTTGTAACCACTCATAAAGCGTTCTTTGAACCACTGAACCCTTTCTTTAGGTCCATAGAATTCATAATTATGATCCTTCAGAATTTTATTGTTTTTTTCTCTAATAGCTTCATTTCCTTCATCTATTATGATAACTTTAATGTCATCTTTAAGTTTAATAAACTCTTTTTCAAAACTATAAAGATTAGATAAAAAATTAACAGAGGCAATAACGATGTAGATCTTCATGGGTAATTTTTCAGCTTTATTTTTAATATTTTGAAAGCACTTTAATAATTCTATAGGGTACTTTCATAAAATGGTGAAAATAGGAAAGATGTTAATAAAAATAAACTTCAGCAATAGAGGCTTTAATGTAACACTCATTGATTTCTTCTATGTATTCTAAAATTACCTTGAATATAATTAAATTGCTCTTCATTTCCTGAACTTACCTTTTGTCTTTCATAATCCTTTTTAAAGCTTCTTTGTTTCGTGGCGTGTACTTGGACCTGATAATGCTAGGATCTATGTAACCAAGTCTCTTGAACAATCCATGTGAGAGACCGAGTATTACGGTTCTTAGTGTTAATAAGACGCCATCTATAAGCATTAAAATAATCAAGTAATTTATAATTTGCCATATATAAAACGAAGGCTGTAGTCTTTCCTCCGTGAGTAAGACTGTGGAGTTACGAACAATAAGATAGAACCTGAATGGATTTTCATATATCCAGACGCCACTTGGTTTTATCATTGGGCATTTAACCCATTTCATAGCTTTTCCCATTCTATGCCATATAGCATCTTTCTTCACAAAATAAACTGTGTAGTATCCGTGAGCCCTTAACCTATTGAAGAAATCAAAATCAGCTTGATCGAGGAAGAACTCTTCCCTAATTCTAACATTATTCTTTTCAACTACGTCAAGCCTTACTAGACTTCCAGAGAACTGGCCTGCAATATAAAACGGTATGAATCTATGTATATATTTACTGAGCTTTCTTGAAGAATGCAAATTTATGACAGCTATTTTCTCGCAAATAACTCTATTCTTTAAGCACAGCTCGTCGTACTTAGATAAAGCTTCCTTGACAACGCTAGGACTAAGGACAGTATCGTCATCTAGAAGCAAGACCCATTTAGCACCGATCTCAATAGCACGGGATATCCCTACATTCAGAGCATGTACACCCGAGTTATATCCAATTTCAATAAACTCAGAAACAAGCCTTCTCTCAAAATTACTTAGTAAGGCTATTATCTCACTTCTATTCTTAGACCCGTTGTCAACAATTATGATACGTTCAATATCATTCTGAACCAAGCTCTCTAGAACTTTAGAAAATTCTTTTATACTAGGATTATACACCCATATGATGCCTACACACTTAGACATGCCCATTGAATAATAGTACTTTTGGTTTTTCATTATTAAAAATTCCTCTAAGACCGTCTAAATATGCTTCTGTCATGAATATTACCCTTTTGATCTTGTAGTCATCAAATAACATAATTCCAGCAAACGAAAATATATAACTTTTTAATATTCCAAGAATAAATTTAAGTTTATTTCTTGAGTAAATTTTACTAAGATATATCTTATTTCTGATCCCATAATATGCTTTCCAAAGTTTATCATAAGGAAACCTATAAACCGTTTTTCCGAGAAACTCTTTTTGAATTAAACTTTTTTTTGAAATACTCTTTGTGTATTATAATGCTATCTGGAACCATGTATATTTTTCCGATTTTCCGCAAGCGGATGCAGTATTCAACATCATCGTAGTGCAAAAAGAACCTTTTATCTGGGAATCCTATTTTCTTAATTCCTTTTGCGTTTACTAAGAGTCCTACAAAAGAAGAATGATCGATCTCTACAAAATTTTTGTTTTTATACTCATGGTCTTGTATAGGTTTTACAATATGCTTAGATACGTCCTCAAAATAGAAGTATCCACGGTGCCACCTTAAAACATTTCCTTCTGGGTCAACTTTTAAACAAGCTAAACCTACAGCATCACGCATGTCAACGTATTTCATAAGCTTTTCCAATGCATCCCTCTTTGGCTCGGCATCATCATCCATAAGCCATATCCAGTGATACCCACATTTGTAGGCTCTCTTTACACCCTCGTAAAACCCACCAGAGCCACCCATATCTTTGTAAAACCTGATATAATGTATCCTTATAGGATGATTCGTAGAATTGTAAATTACGTTCTCCGTCTCCCACAAGAACTCCGAATAGTCTTTTGGAGGCAGTTTAACTATATAACCATGTGTCATTAATGCTTCCGGTGTTCCATCCTTCGAAGGTCCATCGATTATGAAAATCGCATTTAACGGATAAGTTTGGGTTTTTAAAGCATTTAAGCATTCTAGGAGGAGTTTCTTACGATTAAATGTTACTACTACCGCACTGATCATAAGTTACTAATGCCATTAAAAAGTCTTACAGGTGTCAAAGAATCTGATATCACAATTAGTTTGACTTCCAAGAAATTCTTCCCATTGTCATGTATATTGAGCTGTCTCTGGAATGACTGTGCTGTGATAATAATGCTTACAGAGCGTCTCTTCCAATCAAATACTTACTGAGCTATTAATCACTTCTAGATAAAAACCCTTGTTCACTAGATCGGAGTGGTATTCTTCTGCACCTAAGTTAATGAGTCCCTTAATGTATAAAATGCCTATACTACAATTATGGGATAAGTAGTAGGATAGCGAGGCACCACTACCAGTTAGCGAGCAAAGTGGATGAGAGAGTGGATAATCTATAGATTCTACAGCAACTAAGTACTCCTTTTTAATAGGAACATCTTGTTTATTAACCGAGATAATGATGCTATTCGGAATGAAAGCTTTTATATAAGCACAGTAAGTGATAGGGAAATACAATCCCTTCTCAACGGGGACTATTATAACTGGCAAAGTATTTAGATTACATTCATTGGAAATTCTATGTAAAGTGAAGAAGAACTCTTTTACATTTCCTGAATACCATATTCGCCACCAACTCTGTCTTTGTAGTAAAGTTGTAGAATTAAGGGGATTTAGTTGAAGTATTAAGATGCTAACGAGAATAACTGCTACCATTTTCTCCACTACTCTTTTATCAATATTAATGCGACCGCTCTTAGGAGTACGCATTAACAGTTGCAGATGAGAGATTTTTCTGAGTTTAGTTATGAGTAACTGTAAAAGGTGTATAGACCAAAAGCCTTGAAGAAGGAAGGGAGAAAGTCTTCGAGAGACTTCATCGAAAGGAAAAACTGGAGAAACAATCGTTGCTACTATCAGGTTTACTAATGCAAGGTAAATTCTCGAGTTGCACTTCGAGACTAGATTTGCTAGTATAGCAATGACCGCAAATACGAATAATATGTAACTACCATTGTAGAAACCAATGAGCCAACTAAATGTAAAGGGTATATTTCTTGATATTTGTGTAGGTAAAGGGATGCCCCCTATAATTCTAACAGGCAAGTTTAATGAGGCATATAAACGGCTAAGGTAAGTGTTATACCATGTGAAATATAATGCTGACGCAACAATCAAAATTGCTAGGATCCGCCATCTAACTTTACCGGATATGAAAGGAACTAGCGCTAACAAAGATATGATAGATAAAGGAAAACCCCAAGGCCAGACCCACCAGCTGAAAAGAAGCAGGAGGGCAATGGTTAAAAGCATTTTATTGCTTAAATTCTTGATTATTTTCAAATTTGCAAGGAGGAAATAAGGATAGATGGGGAAGAATATTAACTGTTGAAGTAATCCTCCTAACATGTAGTATGTCGTCGAGAGGAAAGGAAGTGTTGCACCAGCTAAGTACCCCCAAAGGCTCTCTCCGAAGCACTTGTTATATAACATTGCAATGCCTATCATAGCTACGAGTAATGAGGCAAGTTGCACCACGTGCCAAGCTACGATAGGGTTGTCACGTAAAAGTTTCGCAAAAATCGCTAACATCACATGTGCTCCAAAAGGATATAAATGTTCAAAAAGTAACTTGATATAGCCCTCAGTTAATATTACACGTGCCATAAAGATATAAGTTGGTGTATCCCATCCGAAGGGAAAAACCCAGTCATATATCGCATTCGATGGAATGTAAATACATAGAAGAAAGACAGTGAAAGATAACATAATGATAGATAAGCCTATAGCTCGCTTACCTATAGTATTTTTAATGAACCGCGGGAACAAACTTCGCAGTATTGACCACATAGTTTAGAGTGAGTTACTGTTCTATAAGTAGCATGTCTTCTCCATATTCTTTACCTCTATGACTCAAGACCATTTAAGATTTCGCTTTGCTAATAGGAAACTGAAGAACAGAATTAAGAGACGGAGAGTTTTAATCAAGGCCCCATCCTGCAAGTACCATACATACCGTCGCTAGCATGTCCAAAGAAAATTTAATACGAAGTTTTAATTATCAATTGGAGGTTTACTTCAAACATATGTAACAAACTATTCTGCTACCCAGTAAGGGTTTATCTAAAATGTTGAGTATTTTTGATAATAAGGAAGGCAATATGTTAAAAAATGACAGTGGCATGGCCGTTATATGAACTTTTACTTTAAGGATGAAGAAAGTCCTTAGAAGGTTTTCTATATTTTTGCTGAGTAGTGTCCGACGATTATTCCAAACAGCAGGATCAACTGCGATGCCGAAGAACTGCTCCATAACTTGAGCCCACAAAGTATCGGCTACGTCGGCAAAAAGGATAAAAAACTTCTTAGACACTCTTCTACTCTCTCTTAGCGCCTTTTCAGGATCTATGAATTTTATGACTCTCGACATCAACACTACATCGAATGTATTATCCCTAAAAGGAAGATGCTCTGCATCAGCTACTATAACATCGATCATAGGAGAGAAATCTTTTTGCATTCTAACCATGCTCTTTGCAATATCGAGCGAAAACCAAATCTCCACATTAGATCTATTTTTCTCGATGTTCCTTTCAAAGAAGCCGGGGCCCGAACCTATATCGAGGATTTTTAAATCAGAAGTCTTACTTGCCAGATCGATCACAGCATTCACAGCGTTAATCATTCTGACTCCTACGTAACTGAAGTAGAACCTCCTCTTAACAAAATACGTAAGCGCCGTAAATTCGTACCTTTTTTTAATTTCTATGCTTTGTGGCTTAATTCTTGTTTTCGTATTTTCTTCTCCGTCTTCAGTTAGTCTGTGAAGATGCTTTCGAACAAAACTCCACAGACTATGGACGAAAATCGAACACCACTACACGTAAAGCTTAATTAAGCCACAAAGCTATTTCTAGCTTATCGTTCACCAACTATGTCCTCCGTAAGCCATATGCTTAACCATATGTCTCAAAGCGGCTAAAGTGCGAATTGGCAAAGTTACCCTACATTTCCCTTTACTCTCCCTCGTCGTTCTTCTTTCCTTGAAGAAATGGGCTATCGCAAGTATGGACGCCCCAGCCAATTTTTTATCGACAAAGAACAAGGTTGGCGGAAGTGCAAGGACCCAGAAGAAGAGGCTAGTCAAAAGGAGAGGGTATGGCAGATTTTTCCACAGTAAATACAATCTCCCTTTGACATGGTTATATACACGAAACTCAGACAGCTTCCTTTTTCTCAACTCAACCTTGTGCTCTACGTGCGCTTGCAAAATCACTGCACAGTAATAGCCTCTTTGCCTAGCACGAAGTGCGAGATCCAGATCCTCATTGTAAAGGAAGAAGTGTTCATCCAAGAATTCCAGCAAATCGCGTCTCACTAAGGCAGCTGCGAGAGGCACATAGTCTCGTATCTCTATAAATTTTCCTTTGCAAATAGATAAGCGACTTTTCCAACGAGGGGACCAATCGAACCCAGTTAAGGGATCGAAGAAAGCTCCATCTGAGACCACGATATCGTTATTTTTAATCAATCCTTCTAATATCCCAATTTTTGATGCATGGGGTTGCGTGATCACTTCCACTAAAGTTCTAATGTAGTTCGTGGGAATAATGGCATCGGGATTCAAAAGCAAAATATATTCTGCATTTGAGAATTTCACCGCGAATTTCACTGCTTTTGCAAAGCCTATATTATATTTCAGTGTAAAAATATTCAATAGTATGTCCTTCAAAGACACATTCTTTATAATTTCTACCGTTCTATCTTGAGATTTATTATCGACTATAATAATATTCAATCTATTGTGTGGATAGTTTTGAAGCTGGATTGATTGTAAACATTTAGCAATTGTTCTTTCTGAGTTATGAGTTACTATAATGAAATCTATTTGAGGTAACATGATGCCAACCAAAGAGTTTGAATCTAATTATACTGCTAACTATACACACAATTATCTGATGCTATTCAATTAACATATTTTCCTTCTCTCCATAAGGCTGTAATTATTTTTAGATCTCTATTTTGAATCTCTCTCACAAATCTCAGATTATTCAGAGCATTAATAGCACCATAAGTTAGTCCTAGAGAAATTCTACAAATCTTGACTAGTAATGATCTAGCTTTATTATGAATTACAGTTATTAACAAAACTGCTATAAATATAAATGAGAGAATATAAGCGTTGTATGTAAGTATAAAGTTTATTGATAAAAAGCATAATATTATAAAACCTAGTATAAATGTTAAAGGTATGAAGACAAGTCCTATTAAGTATGCTAGGAGCATGTAAGAGAATATATACTTATAAAGTTTATTATTACTTGTGCTATTAAGTAATATTGATAATTCTTTCCATCTTTTATATTCTATGAATGTACCTATAATTACGCGTTCTGTCCTACTTGCTATGCCATGTAATGTTTCGGGGTATGTCTCAATTAAATTACCTTGAATAAGCCTTACTCTGTATCCTTTAGCAACACATAGGATGTTAACTTGTAAGTCTTCTGCTAATGAGAACTCATCTAAATGGTCTATTATATCTCCGCGAAAAGCCAGAAGCTCTCCTCCTATAGTTGCTGGATTGAATATCTTTTCCTCCAATCTATGGATAAGCTTCTTATACATATATAATAAATCTAATGGCTTCGAATTATAATGGACATATGAGCATACCGCACCTAGGCTTTCATCATCAAAACAATTTATCATATTCAGTAATGTTGATTTATCAAAAAAAAGCATCGTCATCGTTAATAATTACTATATCAGGTCTTCTCATTAATTCTTTTATAGATTGGTTTAGCGCTAAATTTATTGCCGCTGCCTTTCCCCTTCTCTCAGATTCTATTATTAACCTTATCCTACTAGATAGAAATGAATGTGCTATAGCTTCTTTGAGTTCTATTAATAATTTCTTATCAGGCTGGGAAAAAACAATATATATCATTAAATCTGCAAGATTTTCATCCTGAAAAACCCTATCTAGAAATTCTATTTTTTTAAGTATTATTCTTCTTCGACCGAAAGTTGGTATAATAAATATAATAGTTTGATTATTCCTTTTTACAATCTTTGTAGTCATTTTTGTTCTCTCTAACAAATTTTTTGCTAATAAAATGATTATTAATGAAAATGGGTAAAATGTCCAATAGTAGGATGATAACAAAAATGTAATTAAAAGAGAGAAAAATAAATGATTTATGATCATGGGAATCGCCTTATAGCCATGTCTCATGTACCTTGATAGGTACTATGTACTTCATAGCCTTATTATTGTATGCCGGAAGTAGACGCATATCTGTTATGGCGGTGTATTTGATGGGAAGTCTTTCTCCACCAAATCAGTTTCTACAACAGCTAGAACACTTATTTCCATTCTGAGTAGCCAACGATCTTACGTATTCCATCCAATTACCATCAAGTATTCTTTTTTTCTTAATAAGGTAATGAATAGAGAGATATTTTCTTCTTAGATAATGTGCTACTCTGTCGAAGGTAGAATTATACCTGAACAAGTCTTTTGTAAATCTATTTCTTCTCAACCAAAGATCCAATCTGGCAAGCTTTGACTCCTTATACGTGAAACCAAAGTTTGGAAGCGCATCCAAGTCATTGAAGTCACCGTATACCTGTGGGTTTGTGAGCAGACCTTTTTCTTCCGCTAACTTAAGTAATGGGATGTCTTTTACTGAAAAACCCATTATTTTTGAAACAACTAGATCTACGGCTAAAGGATCCCAGCCAGCGATTATTAAGTCCAATCTTTTAGGATTCCCCATACGCATGCTTCCCCCATCTAGACCTACTGTTCCGTCAACGATAGTGAAGCACGGTCTAAGCTTTATATAAAGCTCCAAAAGTTTTTCGGATAATACATTGTGATACTTTTCCCTGTCAACTGGCAATAAACCAAACAAGTTTTTACAGGCACAAGAGATAATCGCAAATGTATGTGTATGGATAACTGGAGTGTTTATTATTTGGCTTCCATGTAGTAGTAAAGGTAGCTCATCGCTTCCTCGCTCCTCCTTGCTTAAATTTATGAATGGAATCTTATGTTTCTCGCATAAGTCTCTTACACCTATAACTTCAAGAGTTTTTTCTGCTGGTTGTAACTTCAGATCGCTTTCAACAATAGCTAAGTAAATAAATCCGAGTTCTTTTAATGCAAAGAGTAATGCGTCCAGGAACCAAATAGAAGTGTTACATCCCGGATAAAACCTATCATAATTTGCATTAATCTTTATTAAAGTTTTATTTTCTCTATTATAATGCACTGTCAATTTTGATTCTTCTAAAGCCTTTTTGACATCTTTCCTTAGAGTTTGTGGAGACGTTTTAAAAATTAAAACCTCGAAATTATTAATAAGCATATTTCCATCAAGAAGAAGTTATTTACTCAAAACTTCACCGTAGATTGTTCGTTCTCTTCTTGAGATTTCTATAACATGGTATAAAACTTCAGCCAATGCACCTATCGTCGGTGCAAGATCGTCTAATGAGATAATATCATCAGGTAGAAGCGGGGTGGTCATAAACTGTCTAAGAATGTTGAATTTAGAGCCTTCATGGTTTCTAAAAATTGAATCAAACATCCATAAAAGGTCTCCAGGTATAAGCCACCTTTCAACGAATCCTAATTTATAGTTCCAAGCCGAAATAGCATCACCTTCTACCATTAACTTATAAAGCAGAAAAGGAAAATCGACCCCAGCATTTATTGCCAATGGAAGAGAGCCCCAGAATCTTCCATTAACTTCTATGAGATTAGCTTCCCCACTTTCCTCTTTTAATTTGAATTCAACCATCGCAACTCCTTGCCAATTCATCTCTCTCAATAGTTTTACTGAGTATTCTGCTAACATTCTATTCCACACACTAACTCTCAACGTGCTAGCACCACCAGTAATGGGATATTCACGCAATCTCTTATGCATAAACAATGCCACTACATTAGAATTATCAATTAGCACTTCTACACCATATCCCGTTCCCTGCACGTATTCTTGTATAATGAAGAAATCAGAGGGCACAACATCTTTAAACTTATTCATCAGACTCGCATATTTAGATAGCAGATCCATCTTGTTGTACGCGTAGCTACTTGGCGTGACTTTTATCATAACAGCCTTCTCATTTCTCCAAAAAACTTTCATCCTAGGTTTTATAACCACTGGATAGTTAAGTTCATCTGTTATCTCTTTTAAAGCCTCATACCTATCTATGAGAAAAGTTCTAGGATAAGGTATTCCGCATTTATGTGCAATATTGACTGTCTGGAATTTATCGTAAGCCTTCATCGCAATCTCGTAAGAAGGCGCGGCCACTTTAACGTATTTTTCAAACTCATCTTTCTGCTCAAGAATCGGCATCATAGTAAAATCAGTTATAGGAATCAACAAATTCAATTTTGTATTTCGTACAAAATGAAGTAGCGATTTTACAAATTTATTCTTATTTTTTACTGGAGATGGATATATAACTTTGAAGGCGCAATACTTTGATAGAAATCCAGCGTTAAAACTTTTAGTATCAGCAGCAAAAACCTTCACACCCTTTTTACCAAGCGATCTAATGACAGCCAAAGCAGCCCTTTCAGATGCGTCGGTGACTAGAACTGAGCCCATAACTTATGCACTCTTAAGATATGAGATGAAATTGGTAAAAGGGAAGTTGCTTAATAGGGATACTAGCCTCTGTTTTGCTTTGTCCAAATTATGATATGCCTGTAATATACCTAAGACACCAACATTAAATTTAGGGGTTCTATCATCAAGTTCCCAATTATGTACGTAGATGACGGCTGGAAAACCCTTCTCATTCAATTTTCTGATCCCCCTTTTTATAAGTTCAAGGCTCCATAAGCGCATCCAAAACCCTCCGGCTATTGGAATTTTGAGGCCAAACAACTCATATACAGCTAAAGGGAACTCTATAATTGAGTAGTTTTCATCATCTTCTTCTATTATATTCGCTAGAGATGGATAATACGGATATGTTGGAGCCTTATACATGCCATATAATGGTGTCCACGTTGGAAATATACTTGAGTCGTACTTGAAGCCTTCTTCATATAATATTTTAAGAGCCCATTTCGTCTTATTGTTTAAGGAGAATGATGGAGCTCTGAAACCTATGCAATTGGGATGAAGTTTCTTAAAGGCTTTAACCTCTCCTCTAAATCGCTCAGGCGTTAATTTCCATAATGGCTCATGCGTCCATCCATGGAAAGCCACTTCATGCCCTTTCTCTAGTATCATATTGATGACTTTTGGGAACCTCTCAGCTATTTCTCCAACTATGAAAAATGTTGCCTTTACGTCGTATTCCTCTAGAGTTCTCAATATGGATGGAATGTTATCTGGCGTCCTGTAGCGTAAACCTTGTCCAAATTGCCGTGTGTATTCGCCGTGAAACACTTCCTCCACGTCTACAGACAATATGTTTTCTACCAACGCTTAGAATATTACTCCTTATTTATCTTAATTTTTCAGAAATTCACTTATAGATATTTCTCAATCTAGTTTTCACGTCTGTTTTAGGCTGATATCTCAATATTCTCCTAGCCTTCTCCGTAGGGGCGAATAGTAGGCTTGACATATGGTCTGTTAAAACCCTATTCACCTCCTCAGGCATAATCATATCGAAGCTTCTAAGACCAGCCTCAACATGACCAACCGGTATATTAAGCTTAACAGCAGCTAAAGCACCTGCGAGAGTAGTATTCGTATCACCTTGAACTAGAACCAAGTCAGGCCTTTCACCCATAAATACCCTTTCAACGCCCATAAGCATCCTACCCGTCTGCTCGGCATGCGTCCCAGATCCAACGTTAAAATTATACTTCGCCTCAGGTAGCTTAAGCTGCTCAAAGAAAACCCTATCCATATTGTATGAGTAATGCTGACCAGTATGCAAAATGAAGTAGTCTCCGCCTTCACGTTCGAGAACTTTAATAATGGGGGTCATTTTGATTATTTCAGGCCTAGTGCCTAACACTATTACTATCTTCATTCTTCGTTGACTCTTTTTCAACCCTTCTTATAGCCCTGTTAAGCCCATAGAGTGTGAGTGCTGCCACCATTAGGGTTATCCCACTCAAGCTTGCCCCAAGCGTTATCATCGCCATTGGTATGCTGAAATACCTAGTCGTGTTAAACAACAGAAGCACATATGCTCCTAAGGCTATCGCCGTCAACATCAGTATGGCTCCCGGTATGCCGAGACATAGTAGTGGCCTATCCTCAACTACTAGCCTGAGAATTGTTACTATTATTTCCCCTCCGTGCAGGAAGAACGGTTTTTTAGAAGTTTTAGGCAATCCCTTATATCTGATCGTCACCGGAACCTCTACAATCTTCAACCCTTTCTTCAGGGCTAAAGCTATTTGCTCGCTTTCAATACCAAACCCCTTTGAATCGGCCTCCGCAAGTATTGCTAAAGACTTCACATTGAAAGCCCTAAACCCAGTCTGAGTATCTTTCACCCCAGCCTTTAGCAACTTTCTACCTAAGAAGTTTATAAGTTTCAAACCCATTTTCCTATAAAACGGCGCATCAGCCTTCGCTCCCTCTACAAATCTAGACCCGATCACAACATCGGCCTCTCCATTTTTTAGAGGCTCTATAAGCTTGGGGATTTCATCGGCATCATGCTGGTCGTCGGCATCGAGAACAACGACTAGGTCTGGATTAAGCTCCATAGCTCTAATGAACAAGTCTCTCAACGCTACACCCTTACCCATGTTTCTCTCATGCCTGATCACTTCAGCCCCAAGCCTCCTTGCTATCTCCCCAGTCAAGTCTGTAGAGCCGTCGTCGCATACAATAACCTTATCAACGTACTTCATGGTTTTTAAGACCACTTTAGCAATTGTACGCTCCTCGTTGTAAGCTGGTATGCAGGCAACTACTTTACATCCCATAGAGTCTTACCCTTAGAAGGAATTTTCGAGCAACCTTCGACCATACTTGAGATAGCATATAAGCTGTAGGACCACGCCTATGACTAGGCTGTAGTATGCGTAAACGGCTATATCGTTTGCAATAGACTCTAAACCGTAGCATAGATACCCAGCGGCCATCATCAACATAACCATAAACGCTATTATGAAGGGTGCACCCCAATTCTCCCTAAGATATCCCCTAAGCCTCCCAGACAGTTTAGACGTAACATCCCTACCCTTATACTTAACCCTTATAGAAGGCCTACCCTTCTTCAAAACCCATCCCTTTTCTGCTATTAGCTCGATGATAGATGTTAAAGGATTTCAAACTCTATCGGCACTCTCCTAGGTTTAGGCCCCTCGGGCGTGAATGCGATTCCCCAGGAGTCTATCTCAGGCCTCCCTATGATTAAGTCTACGCCTCTCCTCATGTTTTCCGCAACCTCGAACACCGCTCCACCAGGCACCTCCACACCTTGAAAAACAACCCCCACCCTAGAATAACCTATTATCCTAAACCTCCCACCCTCATCAGCCGCCCTCAAATCATAAGGCTCCTCCAGCGGTGTGAAAGCACCCAGTTTATCGGAGGGGGCTTTCGACATAACGCTCCTACTCACCCCCGTATCCACGACCGCCTTAAGCTTAACAGACCTACCTCCAAACCTCAACTCGACTTCTGCTACAACTTCATCAGACTTCATGAAGGCGCAACCCTAATGAGCTTCGACCTCGCCCTATAAATCTCCAGCATATCCCTCTTAACCACGTGGATTTCAAAGGGGTCTTTAATACCTTTCTCCCAGAGGGCTGCGAGCACTTTGCCCGGGTTCAGGTTCGTAACAACTAAAACGTCTATATCGCTTGAAAGCAAATACCTACCCTCGGCGACACTACCGAACAGGTAAACCTCAGCATCCCCATCAAGCCCCCTGACAACATCCACTATGATGGCCAAGTATCTCCCAAGATTCCTAAATATTTCAGCCCGACGCCTCGCCTCCTCAACCAACAACTCCTCCGACAACCCTCACCACCTCTTCAACAACC
>Ga0209225_1002267_pt1 | contig 17519 bp, 13 predicted proteins | sample WasSprMetagenome_FD_184732 | JGI IMG/M metagenome (GOLD analysis project Ga0209225, IMG submission 184732) | Sulfidic aquatic microbial communities from Washburn Spring, Yellowstone National Park, USA - WS (SPAdes) (version 3) | ecosystem: Environmental > Aquatic > Thermal springs > Hot (42-90C)...
ACCCCCTTTTGATGCGGCTGCAAAACTGTTCGAAAGGGTTTGCTCTTTCCCTGCTACTGCTGACCGTGTTGAGCGTTGTTGAACCGATCCTGCTCCGCTTCGCTGCACCAACGGTGCCAAACGGGTTACCGGTTTCCGTCAGCGCTGCGCCCATTTCCGAGGAAGCATTCGTAAATAGGCTGTTGCATGGATATACGACGAGAACGAGTACCTGATGGAGTTAGCGAAAGAGCTCGCCGAGAAGCTGGGGAAGACGGTTAGCGAGTTACCCCTTCAAGTAAATACGCTCATTACCGCTGAGGAAGGTAAAAGGCAGGGTTACCAGGTGGTTAACCTGGTGGCGAAGAACCCAGACGACCTAGCGAAAGCAAAAGTAATAATCAAGGAGCTCTTCCAATCAGGTTTCCTAAACAAAGCCGAATACAACCAGGCTATGAGCGCACGCTACGCCCAGGAGGGAGCAAAGCTTTTGAAGCACAATTTGAAGCACTTCTAATGAGGGAACATGAGACCGTTGTCGCTTGAAAAGATCTATGAGGTTCTTTTTGTATTGAAAAGTCCCACAACATTAGAGGAAGTGATGGAAAAATGCGGTTTTACAGCTGCTCGCGCTAGGGAGATACTCAAGCAGCTTGTAGATATGTCGTTCGTTGAGGTTGACGATGGTTACTATAAGCTCTCCGAAAATGGTAAGAAATTCTTAGAAGCATTTGAAGAAGGAGATTATGCAAAAATGCATACTGTACTAATGAATTTTAAGCTGTATAAAGAATTCTTTGAAAGATTATTAGCTAACAAATCTGTAAAAATATCACAGCTATGTAAAGAACTAAATCTAAATATGTTGATACTAGATGTATTGGTAAGATTGATGCGAAAATTAAATATAAAAGTAATTTGCAATGAAGAAGAATGCTATCTGGAAAGAGACTTTATAGAATATTATATTTTCGAAAAAGAGCTAATAAATGAATATATAGAAGCAATTAGATCATTTAATATTCCTAGATTATATGTACCTATCCCATATTTAAGGGAAAAAGTAAAGAGTAGAGTTAAAATATCCGATACAGCATTCGATGAAATGTTTCGGATGTTCGTGTATAAGTATATAGGAAAAGTTGTTTTAAGTCCAGCCCCTGTTACTGTTAAGAAAGAGAGAGGTTTCAAGCTTGGTGGTAAAATAGAGTATTATTACGTTTACATCTCTCCAGAGGTGATAGCATGAACATCAGCGAAATGCTAAAGTTGAGCTGCAATCCTTTCCCACGAATTCCAGTACCAAGCTACCCGCCGAAGGTTACTTACGATGCTCAGGGCATCGTCGATAGAATTCTCCAGGAAGCGTTGCTGACACATGACACAGGAGCGACAAACGCGTTAGTAATAGTGGGACCTTATGGTTCCGGAAAAACTCATTATATGCTAGCGGCGCTTGCCGCGATCAAAAACAAGTTTAGCAATGCTCTTCCTGTTTACGTTCCATCTCCCGGCAGCTCTATCCTAACGGTTCACAAAGCCTTGATCGAAGCTCTCGGACCTATTAAGCTCGCCTCTCTCGCAGGGGATAGCGATCATAGCCTCGATAGAATCCTAAAGTTGCTCAATAACGAGGAGTACAGCGGTATAGTGTACACATGGCTGAGCGGCGAAGCTGTTGAGGGGAAGTACAGGTACAAGCTGGGCTTAGGAACAAAGCTCGATGCCTTTTCCAGCGTGATTCTGCTCAGCGAGCTGATTTCCAGGTTTTACGAAAAAGAAAAAGGTCTCTGTGCACTATTCTTGGATGAAATAGAGTCTATCCTCGGCTTACCTGTAGTTAAAAGGGACTTATACTTTGCTTCTCTCAGGAAGCTTTTCGATCTCGCGCCGCGTGGTCTCTTAGTTGTACTCTCTGCTACACCAGCCGGTTGGGATGCTATACTCAGCGATGCATACGCTTTGGCAAGGAGAGTGTCGAGAAATGTGATATTCCTAAAACCACTTACTCTAGAACAAGCAAGGGAGCTGCTGCGCCTTTATCTCTCGTCTGCCGGCGGAAAGCACGACATTTTCACCGATGATGCTATTGAGGAGCTATGCAAAGCATCGAACGGCATAGTCGGGGAGCTTGTCAAGCTCGCCGGCCTTGCTCTGGACACAGCAGTGTCGAAGGGTTCGAACTACGTTAACAGGGAAATTGTCGTGGAAGCCCTGAGCGTGTACAGCGGTTTAGAAGGCATTCTAGGTGCAAAAACATGAAGCTCTTCGTCACATGGTCACCTCGCGACGTTAGCCGGTTCCTTGAAGAGCTCGTCGATGGGTTCAGTGTACCGATTGGATGTATAAGTAGGCGTTTGATGGAAAAGAGCATGTTGACAGGACTTCGAAAGGCTATTGGAACTACTAAAGAAGTCATTGTAGATTCGCTTTTAACAACAATCGCGGATGCGAACACCCATTCTTTCGTATCTAAAAGCCAGTACCACATACTCAATATTCAATTATGGTTGAAACCCGATTACATAGTGCACAAAGATTACCCCATCTTAAACAAGAATCTCACCGAACTCGAAAAAAGAAAGCTACTGGAAAAGACAATTTTAAATGCAGAAATTACGTTAAAATTGATCGAAAAATATGGTATAATCGATAGAAAAGTAATTTTCGTGATCCAAGGGTGGAGTGATGAGAGCTTCAGGTACTGCGCTAAGCGTTACGCCGATATGGGAGTTGAAATGTTCGGTCTCGGGTCATCGATAAAGGTGAATCCGGGTGATTTCATCAAGAGGTTGCACATTGTGAGAGAAGTTATAGGAGATAAAGCGTATCTTCACGTTTTTGGAGCTCTTAAGCCATCAGTTATAAAATTGACCAAAAATATGTATAACTCAGTCGATACAAGTACACCATTTAAAGCAGCAGCGATGGGTTATGTGATAATTCTAGAAGGAGAAAAAGTGAAACGTATTAGAGTAGATAACATTTCTCTTGAAGATCTACAAATTCCACACCCTCTTAGAATTGAGTTAGAAAATGTTATAAACGAGATTGGGCAAATACGCGAAGGTAGACCCCCCATAACGCGTCTCAAGCGAGTACTCGCCGCGCTCAATGTTTACACATTGCGTTGTGCCCTACGCTGAGTACAAAAAACCTTGCGCAATTAATATATTCAATAAGGGAATAGGGTTGCAGTCTGCCTGCACCACTCACGAAAATTAGGACGTTTACCAGCGCAGGATCCATACCTGGGTACTCTTTTCTTGCCTTTGCTTCAAAGCTTACCTCAGCTTCGCGGTAGCGTCTGGACGAAGCCCAAACCTTGCACATTTCGTTCTCGGTTAAATCGCCATAGGTCCACCTTAAGACATGCCGGTCAAGAGGGTATACGCTCCTTACACCGCTATCTCTTAGGAACATGCTAGCGCCTTTCCTGCCTAAACCGTGCACTTTACGTATAAGAAGCTCTCTCGCTAGGAAGGTCTCCTCCTCAGCTAACGATAAAAGTCTATCCAGCTCGTTGCTGAACTGGGCTGCCGAGTAAAGCCCCATCAAGGCGGTCATCGTATTGCGCACACGGCCAAAAAGCAAGTACGCTAGGGTCTCTGGCGTAGCCTTTTTCACTATGAAATCTGGATCCAGCTGGAATAGAGCCCAAGCAAGCTCCACCTCGTAAGAGAGGTTCCATGCGTTAACTGAAATCAATGCAGCGAGAAGCCTCCTCCACGGATCAAGCTCTCTCAACGAATAAAGCAAGGCTTTAGCAAGCCTTACCTCATTGGCACCGACCAAAGGACCCTCACCACTTCAGTTTATACAGAATAAATACTGTTTAATTTTTCGGCAGGTCTTTGAAGCCCGTAGGAGGCAACTATAGCTTTACCAGACGCTTTTACGCGCGCTACCGATATAGACTGGCAGTTATAAGGTGGTAAGGTGCTGCGGGATTGAGCAGGACTAAAACAGTCAAGCTGCGAAAACACAAATCGGGCTCCTCATACAGCTACATAGTTACGATTCCGAAGGCGCTTGTCGAGTCAGCTCTGAAATGGAACCCTGGCGATGAGCTAAAGGTGGAAGAGTATGTACTACCCGACAAGCGTGGGATCCTTATCTACAAGGACGGGTAAAGCCCCGCTCTGCTTCATTTACGCCTTCACGCCGAGAGATTACGTGCTTATCGGCGGGAAGCGGACGTACTTATGGGAACTCGCACAACCCTTCGATGGGCTAATACTTTCAAGGGCCTACGTAGACAACAAGCTGGAGCGCGATGTCGCAGCTGCCGGCGGCGTAAAGAAGTACTTCAGAATTCCAGAGGGTGTAAAAGTGATGTCCGATTCGGGAGCTTTCACGTGGAGACACCTGCACAGACCTCCCATTACCCCTCAAGAACTTTTAGAGTACTACCGCAAGTTGGGGTTCGACGCCGGAATGCACCCAGATCACATAAGCCGACCGATAAAAATGGTGATTAAGGAGGGCGGCGTAAAGCGCGTACGCGAGATTACGCTGGAAGAGGCTCGGGAGAGATTCATTATATCGTTGGAGATGGCGGAGGAGACTGCGAAGCTGTTGGACAGCAACTCCACTTACAAGGGTGTCGAAATCTACGGAGTAGTGCAAGGATGGAGCCCCGAAACCTATGCGGAATGCACCCGCGAGCTACTCAAGATGGGGTACAGGAGAATAGCGATAGGTGGACTGGCCATCGCCAGCACGAGCGAGGCAGCAAGGGAGATCAAAGCGGTTATGGAGGTGGTGAAAACGATAAACAACCAAGTGATCGTTCACGTGCTCGGGGTAAGCAGACCATCACTCATCCCGCTAATGGCAGAGCAAGGCGTCTCCAGCTTCGACTCTGCAACGTGGCTGCGAGCCGCTTGGATTCGAGGTGCGTGGTTCTACCACAACAGGAATACCAAGCAGCTACTTAGTTTCAGCGTGAAGCTGTTCGACCCCAGGCTCGGCTACCATAAGGATCCACCTCTCCCACCCTGCGACTGCCCAGTATGCAAAGCAGTAGGCGTGGACGAAGAAGGAATTGTGTGGACAAGACGTTACTACGGCAATCAAAGGAACATGAGCAGAGGCTTCCACAATCTCTACGCCTTCTATGAGTGGTTCACCGAGGCAAGGGTGCGGGTTTTCGATCTGGACGACCCGAACCTGGAAGGCAGAGTGCTCGTTACCACGCACTGTGCGGCGAAGAAGCGGAACACACCAGGTCCACCCCAGCGGCTCTACCTATCAGCGAGAATTCGGAAGGTCTACGAGATCGCGAAGCAACACGGAGCGACGTTCAGCGTAATCTCGGCTAAGTATGGGCTCGTGTACGAAGACGAGGTAATTGAACCCTACGAGGCAACATTCGGCAGCGGGACCGTGTTCGACACGCTGGTGGATCAGGTTAGTGAGAAACTCCTCAAAAGAGGACCTTGGGACTGGCTTGTATACTTTGGAACCGCGAAAAACTACGTTACAGCCTTCTTCTGCGCAGCCTACAAGGCCGGCTACGGAGACCGAACCATAGTCGTAGGTAAAAACACGTTGGGTGAGCTGGACAGGCTAGCACACCTGCTTGCGCGCTCCAAACAAGCGACGCTCGACCAGTTCCTGCCTCTTAACAGCACTAAGCCGCTAGCTCGTGTAGCCACTCCCTAAGCGATTCCATGCTACCAAACCACAAGTTGAGCTCCTGGAGCCGCCGCAGCCTGCTCAGATACACCCTCTCGTACGAGCGCTCCTCGCGAGCGCTCTCGTACATCTCCTCGGCGTGCTCGCGAGCTTGGCGGTACAGGTCCCCGTCCTCATCTCGTCTGGCGACGATCACGCACTCTTCGTTGCGGGTCGACATGAGGGTGAGGTTGGCGGAGCCGATGATCGCGAGCCTCTCACCAACGTAAAGCTTCGCGTGGACCCTGTTGTTGAACCTCACGTGGACCCCCTCCATGCGGAGGAGCTCGTCCAGAGCCTCGATCCTGCTCAGAGAGAAGCTCACGTCGTCTTTCAGCTCGCGCCACAGCTCGTCGAGCTCCTCGCGCGACCCCCGCTCGAGCAACCGGAAGAGCACCGCCCACGTGTACAGCAAGTCGGGCCTTAACACGTCGTCGTAGTACCTCGTCACGACGAACACGCTCTTCCCCGCGCTCGCCAGCTGCCTCAGCGCCTCCAGGACGCCGCCCGCGTCGAGGTAGGGGAGGTATACCAAGCGCCTCTCGAACCCAACGTCGGAGATCCAGGGGGAAACTATGTAGAGAGAGCCGCCCCTCACCCTTGCCTCCTCCAGCAGGAAGCGCGCGAAGATCCTATCGAGCTTGCCGCCGCGCGGCGTGAGCAGGACCTCCACCATACGTCATCTCACAGCTATCGAGTACTCCTCGCCCCCTATCCGCACGTTGATAGCGTCCTCCCGAGCGCGCTCACCGCTCTCGAGCCTCCGGACTTCCACCTTCCCGTAGCTGCCCCCCTCCGCCAATCTCTTTGTAATAGTCCAGGCAACGTAAAGGTTGAGGAGCTTCCTGTTAAGCGTGCGTACTTGCAGCAAGGGGTCTTGTACCTCCTCGCAGCTCCGCGTGTTAACGTAGCACCAGCCGCACGCGGAGTTGCAGGTCAAGAGGAAGTAGCGCGAGAACGAGGAGAGAATTATGTTGAAAATTTCCTCGGCGAGTCTGCGCACGAATTCCCTTCTCTTTTCTCTTTCATTTTTATTGCTAGCGCCGTATACGAATTCTATCAAAATTTTTGATTCAATATTAGATTTAAATAAATTGGAAATATCATTTAAAAATGATTCTATCCAGTTATTTTCTCTAACTAGCCTAAAGATTATGTATTCTCTTTTTATATCATCAAACTGTTGTTTGAACGATGGTCTCTCGCAGTAAGCTTTAAGCGCCTTTATTAGATACTCTTTTACACTACTTAATCTATCTATACGTTGCATGATGTACAACGTTAGTTCTTCTGGAGTTGGTGTTCTCAAAAACTCATTTTCAAAATCAAACCTAGCATCTAGAACCTCCATGAGGTACTCTAAACCTTTACCTCCATGCTCTTGCGCGATGTTGAAGAACAATTTCTTTGCTTCCTCGCGCTCCTCGCGAAGAACCAGCACCCCCAGCTCGTCTATAGCTTGATCCAAATACTTTTCAAAGCTTTGCCTAAATGAACTTTTCTCCCTAAGGGTCTTAGCTTTAAGGAAAGCGTAGTAGATCAAGTCCTCCGGCACCCCGATGATGCAGTGTCCAAAAGCGCGGATGAAACTGTAAAGCGCGCCTTGATGATCTCTCTCAGCGTTTTCCATGAACGATCTGACGACCCCCAACCCGCCGTCCGATAGCTCGAAAATGTACGCCTCGAACCCTGACCGTGGATACTTCCACGGCGACCTGAGGCCACCCTCCTGGAGCAGGTGCCCCCCCACCCCGCCGACCTCTATCAAAGAGTTTCTAATGAGCCCGTGCGATGTAGTGTGCAGGATGATGAACTTCAAAATTCTCTTTATGTTAGTGCGATTAATGTATTTTTCTAGAATTGAATTGCAGTAATTTACTACATCATTTCCTTTTATTGTATCATTTTCTTTTACCATACGTCTTGGAGGAATCTTAAGTAATCTCTTTACGAATTTTAGCAAAAATACTTTGTTACTTTTTGCACCTTTGCTATCTAATGATATGCAATCATTGATAGCTTGGTCTATCCCATTTTTAAAGTTCTGTAGAAGCTCTTCTAAATTCTCTCCATTAAATAATTTTAGAAATAGGAAGATTTGGCTGAACGTTAAATAGTACTCTAGGATGTCGCTGAAGTAAGGATTTCTCAATTTATTTATCAATGATGGATTGGTGATTAATACATTTAATGAAGCATTGTAAAATATGTCATTGAATAGTATACGAATGAAATGCTGCTTCAATGATACACTTTTAGAATCTTCAGCTTGTAAATAACTCCTTACTTCCTCTAAGAACTCATTTATAAATTCTTCAACGTGTTCTGGTAGATTTATTTTAAGAATATTTGTGTTTTTAATATAGTACCCGTAAAGCAGCGGTTCTGGGGTTTTCCCTGAGACTCCTACACTCGCTGGAATCCCAACATGTGTAACATCCACTCGCGCCCTCGCTCTCTCGGAAATTTCATTCAGCTTGGGAAGATCGCTGGGAGGGCCTTCCATCACACGCGTAACGCCGCGGAACGCTACAGAATACACGAGTCTGAGAACATTCCTTTCCGAGAGATTGGTGAATTTAACGAAGGGAGAGTATTCGTTTATTTCGTGCTCTTCGGAGGGTAATGCGCCGATAGGAACGTTCTTCACAGTCGGGTATGCCGTTGTCGACTTATCTACAATGAATACTTTCTTCTTAATGCGCTCAATACGATGCATTTCTAATGGATGACCGATTTTAATTCTCCAAATAATTTCTTCTTCGTTATTGGAATATCTGTAAACATTTATAGTTAAGGGTCTAACAATTTTCGTCCTTTTATGTATGTGACTTCTCCATTCATCTGGAATTTGATCGATAGCGCCTTCCGTCCCCTCTAAGATCTCACCGCCAATTCGATTTTCGATGTCTATGTACACACCGTATGCAACATCTGTTCTGAGCGGAATGATGTGCCCTGAACGATCCCACCTGAACGTGACGCGCCCTGGTACGCAGTTAGCAATGGCGTTCTCTATATCTTCGTGCTCGCATCGTTCACGCTCAGCTTTTATGCATACTTCCGGAAGAGATGTTTCAGCAAATAGTTTCGAGGGAATATACTTTTTCAGAACTCCTAATTCATTAATATGTTCTAAGAGATCTACCATCTATCCTCACCTACTGATGGCAACTCACCTTTTAACTCAGATAAAACTTCATCAATTCTTCTTTCTACATCTAGACCTAGTCTATCTTTAAAAGTTTCCTTTAGATAGTTTTTTATTTCTAATTCTTTTTCTCTCAAAATCTTCGCTAAGAGTTTTTCAAAATCTTTTATTTTTTCAGATCTTATGTACAAGACTTTTCCTTCCTCGCTTTCAAATATCTTTTCGACTTGCTGATCCGCGTCGCGGAAGACCTTGCTTATGTCCCTCTGGTAGTCTTTTACCGTCAGACAGTCCAGAATGGCTTCCACGATACTCTGCTCTATGACCGCTCTGTTCTCGACCGCTAAAGGCAGACGCTCCCTTTCTAGCAGGTTCTGCAAGCTCCCGCCGCTGCGGAGCAGCAGCTCCAGCATGGCGGCTTGCGTCGGCAGGTAGGGCGAAAGCATCACTGCTATCGCCGCCCGGACGAGCGGGTTGTCCTTCATCAGCCGCCCGCCCCTCCCCGCGCGCTGGATGAGCGCCGCGAAGCTCAGCGGCGCGCCGTGCTGGTAGATCACCGCAACGTCGTCGTAGTCGACCCCCACCTCCAGCGCCGAATCCGTCACTACCAGGTCAGCGTCCACTATCTCCTGCTTCTCCCTACCGGTGTACACGGCCAGCTTGAGCCCGCCCCTGCCGTCTTTCAGCGAGTAGGACCACCACAGCTCGCCCTCCCGCCAGGAATTCAGTTTTTCGAACCCAGAAAGCAACTTAAGTGCCTCTTCTACATCTTCTTTTCTATCATTTAAGTCGGTAAGCGTATTGTAAAAGAGCACGCTTCTTGCGTTCCTTAAATCCTGCAGCCTCTTCTCGCACATCGCATCGCGCAGATCGACGCGGAGCCTGTAAACCACATCGAGGCTGTCGGCGAAGGCCAGCGTCTTTTTGCGCCTGTCCCCCTTCAACGGGTACGCGGGCATATTCGTGTGGAGGACCATCGCGGACTGGATGCTCACCGATAAGTGCTCAACCCCTAGAGCCGGCACAACGACGTAGATGTACTCGCCCCCCATCGGGATCGTACGGCGCGGCTTGATCCCGCTCCTGACGCTTCCCGCTCCGAGGAACCTTCTCACGAAATCATCGCCGCCCGGTATCGTAGCGCTTAAGCAGACGAAAACCGCCCCTCTCCTCCTTCCGGTCTGGAGCTTGACTCTGGACAGCACCCTATCCAGCAGGTAAGCGGCGCGCGCCCCGAACACGCCGGTGTACAAGTGGATTTCATCGATGACGAATATCAGAGGACCCACGTGCCCTCGCGCACCGAATATCTTCTGGGCACGGCGCTGCAGCAGGTCGCGCCGCAAAGTTTCAAGGACAGTAACGTGTATGTCCCCCGGCTCTTCGTAGACCAACTCTTTGAAAGCTCGCACGAAATCTATCACCTCCTCGGTACCCTGAGGCTTTCTCCACCAAAGATGTTTTAAGTTATATTTTAAATTGTTGATATTCAAATCAGTTATCTTAGCTTTCAATCTAGTCCCATCGGGTGAAAAAACATATGGTAATTCAACAGCGATACAGCCATCATCTTCTCTCCACGCGAATACTTTAGTGTACGTCAAATCGAGTTCGCGGGGCCTACTTCTACAAGACGGTATATTTGCGTATTCTTTTTCTAATTTTCTTCTCAAATTACCTATGTATCTAACTTCGGCAAAATTCATGGAAATATGGATCTTCAATCGATCTACAAGCTCCTGGTCAGATAGAACATCTTTTAAAGAATCGTTAAATATGTAAACGTATCTCAGTAACCGCTTGAACTGGTCCGTCGCCAGCGCCCGCCGCGGGTAAGTGATCACCGCCAAGGGGCTCCGCGCCTCTTCGCGAACAGCCCCCTTTTCAGCGACCGCGAGCAGCGCGAGCCTGTACGCGAGCACCGCCAGAATCGAGGCTATGAGGAAAGCTTCCGTCTTCCCACTCCCCGTCCGCGCCTCCAGCACGACGCCCTTCTTCCCCTCTTGCTGCAGCGCGTTCTTCGCCTCTTCTAGGATCGCCTTGATCCCTTCCACCTGGAAGTCGTAGAACCTGAAATCCACGTTCATGTTCTTGTACCATTCTTTAAACTTCTTGAAAAAGCTCTCCGCTACCAGCTTCAGGAGCTCTCTGTACTCCGATGGGTCCGCTGGGACCCTCAGGAACGAGAAGAGCGCCCTCATGAGCTCGTAAACGTCCCCGAAAACCTTTTCGAATGCTTCTTCGACCTCGATGGTGCCCACCGGCATCTCCCGCGGGACGAAGAAGGCGAAGACGCGGCTCACCAGCGGGCGCGCGTCGAACACCGTGTTGTCGAGGAAGCGCTGCCGGACGCGCGCCAGGTAGAACGCCATCTCGATGAAGCGCGACCTCACCTCGAGGTTCCCCTCCTCCAGGCGGCGACGCACGAACCCCCTCAGGTCGCCGCCGAAGCCCTTGATCGCGAGGTACCGACTCACCCCGTCGTCGTAGATCCCGCGCTCGTTAAGCCAGCAGATGATCTCCGCCAGCGCGTCCAACTCCCTCCCCTCCTCGAAGACCCTGGCCGGCGGCTCGAAGCCGTGCGCCCTCAGGTACCTCTCCACGAAGCCGCTTACCCTGTCTAGGACCTGCTGGGCGTCAACCCGAACCCAAGCGTCGTACCTCATGTCCCGGATCAGCTCCTGCTCCCTCTCCTCTATCCACGACAGCACCGCGTTGGCGACGTAGTTGCGGAGGAAGAGCTCGTCGCGCCCCGTCCTCTTGAAGGCCTCGACGAGCCCTCTGTCGAGGTACTGGAGCAGTGGACTAGCGCTCACGCTCTCACCACGCACTCGACGAGCCCCATCTCGCACAGCTTGTACAGTTCGAGGAGCAGCTCTTCCGGTCGAGCGCCCAGCTCCCTGACTAGCCTCTCGAGTCTCGCTTCGCCCACCTTCTCGCCTGTGCTGCTCAATCTTTCGATGATCTGCTGCTGCAGCGGGCTCAGGTTTAGCCCGCTGACCCTCTCGTCGATTCGTTTGAGCGCGCTCGCGATATCGGCTTCAGCGATGTTAAACTTGCTTTTCAGTAAACCTATTCTGTCATTCACCCTTTGAAGCATTATCAACGATTTCTCATATTCGGCCCTGCATTTTTCTAGTTCTTTTATAGCTATATCTAGTTCAATAATTTCAAGGAAAACTTTTTTGCTCTCGTCTAGAACCCTCTTAGAATCCTCCACCGCATCGTTGTTATCTTCGCACAAGCGTCGAGCGAGCGCCGTGGAGTACTTGCAATCAATCGGATTTAAAACATCTATTTTAGCGAAGAACTCTATTAGAGAAGTAATTTTATTCAATACATTTTGCAATTCATCCACATGCTGGTTCCTGATAAAATTCCATAATACCTCGCTAGGAGATAATTCTATAAACTTAAATTTCATGCTGCTGAAATACTTTAGCTTGTTATCAAATTCTCTAAGAATTTTCTCGCGCAAAAGCAGCTCCTCTAACGTGAGATTATAGGTACTCATGTTATGACACACGAAACTCTTTATTTTATCCTTGTTAACAACACTATCCAGTAACTTGATTGTCTTCTCGTATAGTTCATACAACTTCTCAAACGTTAAGTTCTCATTGTAAAAGAACGGCGCGCACCCCAAGCGTTTTTCAAAGGTGCTTCGCAGCGCATCAGCTCCCCTCTTTTCAACTTCTTCCAGAATCTTTCTGGCTTCATCTACGACGACTATCCTCTTTAAAATGTCCCGCGGTATCACGTCCCTCAGGAATGAGACATCGCCTACGGAATCTTTAATTTTCTTAACATCTTCTGCAATTTTTTCCAAGATTTTTATAAGCTCTTCCTTCTGAATTTTTATTATTTCTAACCTTTCAATTACTTTTTTACTGATTTCGCTCAGTTTAGGCGGGGCCCGCTTGCTCATATTAGCCACCGTAAACATCGCTTAATATTTTGGAAATCAACCTTTCCATTCTAGGATCAGAATGTTTGGACATTTCATTTTCAAAACTTTTCAATTTAGTTACCATGGTATTGATGATTTCGTAAATGTTTTCGATGTATTGATCCATCTCGTATATTCTCATTTCAGATAGCAAGCTTAGATCGTATTTTATACTTACCATAAACTCATCGTGAGTTATGTTAGCACTTTCCAATAATTTTGATTGATCTCCAATTTCTTTCATAACATTTTCAAATTTCTCTAGAGATTTCTCAATATTCTCGATTTTTTCTTTCAACGATAGGATGTACTCATCGTGGTTAAATATATTTTCAACGAAAGCGCTTAAGAAACCTTTAGTACTTTTCGCTTGACGTCCTCCCTCAAGTCTTATTCCATCAATGAGGCTTAGACGAAGTAGATATTCCTTAACTTTAACTTTCATACCCGTCTCCTCCCTTATTCGTGCTAGTTCTTTTAAGTCATTAATATTCTTCATTAAACTCTGGAGTGCACCACTAATTTCGCTTATCCTATATGATATGTCAACTTCAAAGTTTTTGAGTGATCTTTCCACTCTGTCTAGAGCGCGAATTGCTGGGTAAATGAATCCTGCGATAAAGTTATTCAACTTAATTGGAACTTCGTTGATCGTACTAGGTTGTATGTCGAGATCTTTTCCTTTCAAAATATGGGATATGAGTATGTAAGCTAAATCTTTTATGATGCTTTCTGAAACATACTCAGAAGATTTCACGATAATATCTTTCACCAAGTTTGCTGTTTGATTCACATTATCTATAAACTTGTCGGAGTATACTATAGTATCGAGAAAAGACATCAAATCGCTTATTTCGTTAATTAAATTTCGCAAACTTTCTGTTTTTTCTATTTTACTGTTTAAGTCAGCTACTCTCTTTAGAAATCTTCTTCCATAGTCGCAGATAAGATTTATATCGCTAAACAATTCATCATCAAGAACCTTCCTAACATCAAGACCTTCGGGATAAATTTCTCTAGATATAATTTTTATAAGTTCTTCATATGATTTTCTGGTATTTTTTAAGTATTCTATTACTTTATCTAGATAATTAATGTTTTCTGGAAACGCTGCATTTAAGTAGAAGAGATACGCTTGCAGAGATCCGACTTCTCTGCCTTTCGCTTCTAGAATACTTCCAATTGAGTTCAAAATGTCTTCATCCAGAATTTTATCCCTATCCCTCATTTTTATCTGAGCCTCGTTTATTTGCACACGCAGGAGGTAATTGTACCATTCGAACACACTCCTATCGAGCTTATCGACTTTCTCGCTGCCTCGCGCAAGCTCTTCGATGTAGCTCTCCTCGTGCGCGAGGTTGTAGAGTAGCGAGGCCAGGTAGACCGCCGCTCTTTCGGTCAAGGGCGCGGCGTAGGCGATCGTTTTGAAGAGCATGCTGTCACCGAGCTCCTTCATCAGCTCCTCGCTGTTCTTCTCGGGTCCAACCAGCAGCACGATGATCCGCTCCTTAGTTTTCTTGAAGTACTCTAGGACTGCTCTCCTGATCTCTTTTTTTCTCGCTTTCGACGGATACACGAACATTAAGCTTTCTTTCAATGCTGAAAGATTCAATATATTTTTGACTTTTGTCGAGTATTTATCCAATTCGTCTAAATCATCAAGCAATTTGTCTACTTCATCGTAAAGCTCTTTAACTCTGACCTCCTTAGCTGCACCGAACGTTGGAACTAGCACCGCGGGTGGGAAAATTGTCTTGATGCACGTCGGGCTCAAGGCGGCGTAGAGCGTTCCCGCGGTTTCCGTGCGGATGTTGAGGGTTTCGAGGCGCAGCTCCCTCAGCGCCTCGCCGATCTCGGGCTCGTCCCTGTACACGTCGTACGCGTAGTCGGCCGCCAGATCCTTAAGGCTCTTAAGCGCCTCAGGATTGTAGAGCAGCTTCCCCTCTAAGGACCAAGCGCTCAAGACTTTCCTGACTAGGCTCTCCGCGCGCTTTACAGCTTCCTCTTTGAGCCCCTTCTCTTCGAGCCTCTTTTTTAACGTTCCCGCGATCGCAGCTGTCAGATCCTCGACGCTGCAGAATACTTGCTCTACCACGAACCAGCTTCGGGGGGCGAAGTGTTGGGTGTCTTCGTCGATCCCCCACTTCCTTAGTTGGTCTACAGGTATCGGGCCCACAAGCGCCGATGCGATGAGGAGCAGCTTTGCGTACTTTTCCTCCGTCGCATACCTCAGCAGCTGCTGGAGCTCGTGGCCGTCGAGGAGCGGCACCCCTTCGATTATCTGGGTCGCGCTGAGCGCATCTGATGTCAGAACATCTTTTAGTAAATCAATTTTGTTTCCGCTCAAGCTGTTCACTATATTAGACGGTACCTTCTCGTTAATTAGCTTGTACACCCACGCTATCCTCCCCCGCGAGAGCCACCATACCGTATTGGAAAGCAAATCAAGATAATCATTTTTTATTTCCAATTGTTGTTCCAAAATTCTCTTTATATTTTCTTTGCTTAGGAACGGTATGTCTAACCTAACAATCCGCCACGCTGTGGGTCCCGAGGATACCTCCCTTAGCGCTGCGGAGGGACCGAACGCCAGAATCGTGAAGACGCTGCTTGCGCGATCTTTTATCTTATCTGCTAAACCTCTGAACGGCGATGTTTCATATGAAATGATTGCGGTTAAATCTTTGTAAGCTTCCTCCACCTCGTCTATGAACAGCACCCCCGTTCCGCCCGCGTTGTACTTTTCTATAATGTTTACGAGCTCGCTAGCCGGTAGCAGGTATTCTTCCAGTTTTTTCCCATAGGGAGCAAATTCATCTGGAAGTTTTTTGTTCCTTTCTATTGAGATTTTTATTTCGTTTAGCTTCCATTCAAAGAATTCTTTTATGATTCCCGACAGTTTATCTTCCGCTACTTTTCCTCTTAAGCCTTGCTGCCTAGCGAACTCCACGATTTCGCTGAGGTTTACGAGGAGCGCGGGGACCTTGAGCTGTCTCCAGCAGTACCGGAAAAGGTAGCGCATGAGGGTCGTCTTCCCGGAGCCGTAGGGGGCTACGAGGATGGGCGTCCGCCACTCCCCCCTTCCCCCTTCACCCACTAAATGGGGCACCCCCTCAACGTACTTGCGGATGTACTCTTCGAGTTGCTCGCGCAAGCTCTTGTGGTCTTCCAAGAGGTCGCACCAGCCCGACTCGTCGCAATGTATTCTTTCGGGCGGGAATACTTGCATTCCGCTTTTTAAGGCGGAAGGCGCTATAAATGCTTTGCACTTTGTTCACCTGAATCTTGTACGCTTTTTTCCACTTCCACCGTTATGCCAAGGTAGTTGCTCTTCAGCTTGACCTTGACGGGTACTCCCAGGGCTTTCCCTAGGTCATTGGCTACCTTTTCGCATAGCTCTTCGTGGAACCACTCTTGACCCTTGAAGCTGTCTAGGTAGCGGCGGAGGCTGCCTAGCTCGATGTACTTGCCGTATCCCTCGTACTCAATCTCGATCATATACTCGTCCACAGTTTTGGATATGGGGCATACCGCTGAGAAGCAGGTCGCGAGATGGACGCGCACGGTGGCTTTGAGGGTAAGGGTTTCTAGTTCCATGTGAATCCCTCTCGATGAAGGGGTACTTACAGCTAATGCGTACAGAACTCTCACGAGCTTGAAGACTGGCATGTTGGCTCAATGGTTTCTGTTCGCGAGTCTAGACAGCCCATCGAAGCAAAGCGCGCGCTAAAGACTTCTCGATTCACTCTCTCTTACCGCGACTTCGATACATTACGCGCGCTGGCTTGAACTTTTACCACCGCGCGCCAGCGCTCGTTGGGCGGGGGATTTCGAGCCCGGGGGCTCGGGCTCAAGCCCCCTCACAGCGTGCTCTCACGCCGCGTTGTTTCCGCGGCTCACGAGTCGAAAGGCGAGGCAGGGGTTTTCAAGCTGTCCTATAGTAGACTGAAAGTAAATTTTTTAACATGAAAGTTAAAGAAAAAGATATAGTATACGCAACAACACTATAGAGAATATGCTGGAGTAGTTAGGCAGGCGAAAGGTTTCAGCAGCGTGCAACCGCCTTTCAGCGTGCAGACAAAACGATTTTGTCCCGAGCGCCGAGCCAGCAAAAAATACTATTATAAGAAGAGCGCGCACAGTTATGCTCAAGTAGCACGCATTAGCGGCTTGTAAGGCCTCGAAAAGGGGAGGACGCGTGCACGCGAAGAAGTTGGTCGAGGTTGACGGTTCGTACGGGGAAGGGGGTGGTCAGCTGCTAAGGTATAGCGTGGCTTTAGCGACACTTCTAGGTAAGAGCTTGAGGATTTACAACATTAGAGCCAAGCGCGATAATCCAGGTCTTCGACCGCAGCATTTAGCAGCCGTAACGACGATAGCTGACATCGCCGGGGCGCGGGTAAGAGGGCTTTCCGTTGGCTCTACTGAGCTCTACGTGGAGCCCAGCGATAGGCCGAAGGGCGGCTCCTTCGAGGTCGACATAGGTACTGCTGGAAGCATCTCGTTACTGCTGCAAGCAGCATTACCGGTTTTAGCAGCTGCAAGCGGCGGAGTTAAGCTGGTCGTAAGGGGTGGCACCGATGTTAAATGGGCACCGCCCATAGACTACTTCCGGTACGTTTTGCTACCGCTTTTACGCGAATTCGGCTTAAAGGCAAATTTAAAGCTGTTGAGGCGAGGCTACTACCCGCAGGGAGGCGGCGCAGTGGAGGTGCGGGTGGAACCCTCGTACCCGCTGAAGCCCGTTGCTTTTGTGAATGC
>Ga0209225_1002268_pt1 | contig 17517 bp, 29 predicted proteins | sample WasSprMetagenome_FD_184732 | JGI IMG/M metagenome (GOLD analysis project Ga0209225, IMG submission 184732) | Sulfidic aquatic microbial communities from Washburn Spring, Yellowstone National Park, USA - WS (SPAdes) (version 3) | ecosystem: Environmental > Aquatic > Thermal springs > Hot (42-90C)...
CTAATTCATCCGCAACTTGATGGATCACCTGCTCAAGCCTCTCCTTAACCTTTCCCACCAAGACAGGCTTTCTCCTCTTTGGACACCAGACCAAGTGGTACTGGATTAGAAAGACCTTGTTCCTCGAGTGTTGATAGGCTTTCACAAATCTACATAACTTGTCGCTATATTTAAGCTTATCGACAATTCATCCCACGGTTAAAACCGTAGGCTTTCTTGTCGAGCTTTTCTGTAAACGTTTTCTCCAGCCTTCTCTTTGAGGCTGCACTCTCGACAATTTTTAGCCTCACTCATGGTTTCGCTTCCTTCTCCTCTTCTAAAATTTTAAAGGCAATTTTCAGCGGAATAGCAATTTGAAAAGATTGCCCTAAAGCTTTAACTTCAAACTTAGCAAAACCCAAGTTTACACAATCAAACTTTAACACTGTGCCCTCTGAAAATTTGCCGTATATAATGTCCTCGAAGTCTTTCTTCAAACGGTATAGTTTTCCATGTTCTAGTCTACACAATTCCGTTGGGTAGAGTTGACTCTCAATTTTTTCTCTTGTTTTCCTATACATTTCCTGAAAAGATTCAGTAATGGATTCTCTTTCTGAACGAAGCAATGATGTGATAACCACGTTCCATTCAATTTTGTTCAGTTTAATTTTTCGTTTCATGGTTTTGCCTTCTTCTCAACCTTTTCGCTCTTGGTTAAATGCAAAGTTTGAATCTTATGCCCACATTCCAAACTCAACTCCAAAACTGTCTTCATCATGCTTCACTCTCCCTCAATAATATCGCTTTCGAGGCATTATTGGAATATTGATGCCACTAAGCGAAAAGTTACCATTTCTAATGTTGTCTCTTAACTGCACTTTTGCCTCCGTAAGTTGCTTAACAAGCTCATCGAACCTTTTCATTTGTTCAAAATGTCCCGCCAAATCTTCCTGCATCTTCTTGTAACTTTCACGGTCACAAGCATGACGTAGCTTCTCATCAACGTCAAGTTCGCCCTTTGCTAATCTTTGAGAAATTTCGTCAATTTTGATTTTCATATCTTTAAGTCGTTGTTCTAAGTCTCTGACATTTTCTTGTTCATTTTGGAATCTTTCAGTTGCATAATCCAAGTCTGACAAAATGTTCCTATAGATTTGAAGGCAATCTTCAATTTCCATGATTTTGAAGAACAGTTCTCCCGTAACCTTGTCAGGATTCTCATTCTCCGAAACTTCCGCTCTGAATCCTATGCGCTCATTATTGTATTTCTCTAAACTGAACAACTTTTCAAGATAAACCTCTTTGACTTTCATTGCGCTTCACTCTTCTTTTTCTCAAGAAAGGGACATGGTTGTGGTAGAACAATTAAGGCGTAGAAGTTAGGTGCATCCTCTTTGTTAAACTTGTGGCAATACCAATCTTGCATATCCGAAATCAAATCACTTAAAATATCGTCGATTTCTCTAAATTTGTCATTGAACTTACATGTTGCTTGATGTTTGCATTGGTTGCAGTAAGTCCAAAAGTCTGGATACACTACCTCAAGTTTTCCCATTATGCTTCACTCTCCCTTTTTTCTTTCTTTTCCTCGCGTTTACTAATCTGAATCACCACCCAGTCTCCAGGGCGAATTCCCATCGCCAGCCGCACGTAGTTGGGGATAACTATGCGGCCCTGCGACTTAACCTGCACTTCAAACACGTGTGCCATTTTTAACCACCTCTACCAAAGAATGGTGAATAGTGGTATTTAAAGCTTTTGGACCGCCGCAATACATTCAATGTATGTTTTAAGCTCGTCCTCGCTTGGCTTTCGACCATACGCTTCCTGGAAGCCTTCTATGTACTTGCATTTGTCCCATGGGCCGCGCCAGCTTCTGTCCACGGGGCAAACATACCATAAGCTGCTGCCGGTGCATACACCCACGCCGCAGCGCAAGCAGCCATCGAAAGGCTTTGAAAAGTCGAAGTCTGCGCGTGCCCGTAGAAAGGCTGAAAATTGCAGGAAATCGTCAAGCGTCGCCTGCCTCATGCTGAGCCTCCCATTTCTGTTGGCAGTCTTCACACAGCCAAACCTTCTCGCCCTGGAAGGTTTCAGCCTGCCAACTCGTAGACTTCACCACGCCACATACGTAACACTGATGCTCTCCATAAAGTGTGTCAGCCCAGCCGCAGCTTTTAATGTTCAACAACTTGTCTTCAAGTGTAGGTGGTGAAGGTGTAATTCCCAGCCGCTCCGCCAAGTCAGCCACATCGTTTTGTGTTAGGCGGTACTCGTAGCCTGTGCCAACCCGCCTCTTCTCCGTAAAACCTAAACGCCTAAGCGCGTTTCCAACCCACCGTGTCGTCAGCCACTTTTGTTCTTCGTCAAACTGTTTTGCCATTTCCTCGCGGATATCCTTAACACGATAATAATTGTCTTCCTTGATCATGCTCAGCAGCACCTGCGCCAGGATTAGTTCGCCTGTTTCAGTTACGTTTTCCGTCTGCTTCTGCTCCGCCTTGTCAAGGGCTAGGTCGAGCATAAGTGAACTTAGTGAATTTGGTGAGCTCGGTGAACTATTTGAAACACCCTTATTTTTTCCTACGTTTTTCTCGGCATAGTTGTCAAAAAACTTAGCTATCGCAAACATTGGTTTCCAAAGTTCAAGCTCCCTAGCCGTAAGATACTTCAACTTGTCCGTCTTCTTGGTTCCACCCAAAAAATTAGATAGTCTCTCAATATGTTCACCGAGCTCACTAAGTTCACTAAATTCACTTATCTTCCTATAGATTTCCATAACTTCTTTCCAAAAGGCTAGAAAAAGCAAGTGTAAACCGTGTTTAAGTTCACTCCAATGTTCACTTTGCACATCCACTTCTCTATCCGTGATTTTGCGGTTTTTGCCGCGTTTCATTATTGTAACTATACAGCGGTCTTCCAACACGTCTTCTAAGCCTTGAATGTTGCCTAACGCTTTCGGCCCGTATATTTCGAAGGCTTCTGGCACCAGCGTATCCTTTTTGGTTTTCTCAATTCTATACACAACTGCACCTTTTTTGTAGCCGCTTAAAACTATACTTCGGAACTCTTGAGCGCGGTCTGGGTTGCTTAGCTTTTCTGTTTCGTCTATAAGCAGAGTTCCCTTCGCATTTTGTATTAAGCGGTATATGCTTGGCGTTGACATGTTGTTGCTGAAAAAAGCATTGAAGGCTAACATGCTGTGCATTGTTAAAACCTTGCTTTTGCCACTGCGCTTTATCCCTCCAATGTATAAGTAAGGGTAGCTGTTAAACAGCACGTGGAAGTACGTTCCCACATCCCACAATGCGTGGAGGACGTATTCCCGCTCGTCTGTAAATTCAATGTAGTTTCGGTATTCGGTTAAAATCTGGCCGAACAACTGCAGCGGATCCAAGCTGCAGTTACCCTTCAGGTACTCAATAACTTTTTTCCACGTTGCCTTCACCTTCACCGGCGCGAACGCTAGGCTCCACCCGCGAGCGCGGAGCGTCTCCTCGTTCGCAAGCAGCAGCTCCTTTTTATCCGTGACCAAAAATAGCAGGTCCGTCACTCTTGTTTTTGGAGAAGCGCCTTTCTTTTTCGGCTTATACGTTACGGATGAAGGAAGCCATACTCCCACGTAGGCAGTGTCGTCTACCACGCCTATGGCTGGATGGATTGGGATGTAAGTGTTCGCTAAGGGTGTGACTTCAACTTCACCAGCGTATATTGTCTCCGCAAGAGCGTCAAGTGGTTTAGGGTTAGGTTTGGCTCTTTCATGCACAGGCAAGAGTTTCTGCAGCATGCCCTCAACGTAGTCTCTGCGCTGTAGTTTCTCTCGCCAACGGTAATGCTGCAAAATAGCCACAGCCTCATTAGGCTCGAAACCCCAGAAAAGCAGACGCTCCAAGGTTCCCATGTCAGCTTCACTTTCGCTTGGCTTGCCAGCTAAACCTCCCCGTAAATATTCATCTAACACTTTATCCTTGTCGCGGACCTCTTCCAGCGTGTAGCCCAACCTGTTAACGTAAGCTTCCCAACCTGCAGCCGGCTGAGGCTTAACCTCCACAGTTGCAGTTTTGTTTCTACCGTATTCACGTTGAAGCCTGTCCAGGAGCGGCTGAATGTCGCCAAGCTTTAACGGTGAACCCTCCACGTGGGCGCCTGTAACCACGAAAAACCTGTCTTGACTGTAAACCTCTAAACCGTCACGTTTAATCGCATCGCTTAAAACTCCGTAGCCTAAAGTGTGGAAGCCGCGTCCGCTTACGCTGCGCTCCATGTAGCTTCGGCTCTTAGCCTCCTCAACCAGCTGCGGGTAAAGCTCAGGCTTGTCAAAGTCTACGCCGCTAATTTTTGAACCTTTGAAAAACACGAATCCGATGCCTATTCCATTTTTTCGCGCGTAAGAAGCAGCAGTGTCAAAGTCTGCACAGTTGTCAGGGTCCGTCACGCTTACTGGCCCGTTGTGTCCCTTCCACGGAGCCACGGGAACCTTAACTATTCTGCCGTCTCGTTCATCGTAGCGCCAGCATATCCACTGGCGCCTCTGCTTCAACTCCAAGGGAATCGCGTCCGTGTTGAACGGTGGAACCTTAGCCTCCACGCTGCTTCATCTCCGCGGTTTTTCGGCAGAGCCTTTTCTCAGGACATTCCGCGCAGGGGCCGTTGGGTGCAGTCGGGAAGCCATAGTAACCTATGCAACCGGGCAACGTTGAATCCATGACGGAGCCCTCCTATTTTTGAAGTGGCACCTCGAAACGGCTGTTCTTGCCCTCGCTTATATATTGGCCGCCTAGCCCACGCACTACGCCTGCTATTTTAGCGAAGTTTTCAGCGCCCAAAAACTGGCGCGGCGTCACAACAACCGTGCCGTTTTTAACCGTGAACGTCAATAGGTCCGCTAGGTCGCCGAAAGGCGCCTTTATTTTTTCCAGCTGCTCCTGAATCGTCGGCTGAACCATTTTTGTCGGCTGTTGCGTTTGCGCAGCAGGCTTACCGAGCGCTTCAGGATGCGCGTTCCGCACGTAGCTCACGGCCTCCTGCTCCAGCAACGCGAGAACCTGCTGCACGTTTTCGCCTTCACCAACGAAAGCTTCAAGCCCAACCTCCATGGTTTCGTAGTTCCCAAGATTAAACTTGCGGCTGACCTTGGCTACGTTTACTGTTGGCACCTATTTCACCTCCCCTTCCGTTTTCGGCTGAGCCGCCAAAAAACGGCTCCGCAACTCACTATCCAAATAGTCTAAAACGTAAAGTGCGCCGTCAGCACTTTCGTCTGAAACCTCAATCTCCCACTGGTAAACACCTTTAGCGCCACGCTTCAGCTTCACGGTAACCGGCTGCGCAATCTTCTGCACAACATTCGTGATTTTCTGCTCAGGCTCCATCATCATTTCGCCTCACCGAGCCCCGCCCGCAGTGTTCCTCGACAATGTCTCTTATGAACCCTAATCTCGTCGTAAACCCATTCTCTCGTGTTGAACTCTATTTCCGCGCCGCATACACTGCACTTCCAAACGTGCTTGTGAAGAACACCTCTGTTCCATAGAAACGGCATTACTAAGCCTCCTTGGTTCTCTTTAGCATTTCTTCGTAAAGCCATGGAGCATCGTTTTTAATTTTGTCTCTTATTGCGTCTCTGACAAAGTCGCTTAAAGTTACATGCGCATCCAACTCGAGGAATTTTTTAATTGTTTCGTAGAATGGTTTTGTTATTTTAACGCTTATGACTTGTAGTTGTTCCTCTTCCATAATCTCACCGTCTAACGAAGTAATACTGTGGGAAGTGTTTAATAAGCTTTTTGGCGATTCAAAAATTTTTAAGTTTTTAAAAATTTTACTTAAATAAAATTGTTATGAAATAATGTTTTATAATAGAACCATTACCAACTTGCTTTATTAGCGTCTTTTTTGTTCCATCAAGCATTTCATATTCAGCAAAGTGCACCTTTAACCTGTCATTCGTTGCAATATCTCGATAGTCTTTAGTTACGTTGTAACTGGAAGCTAAACAAATCCTGCGAGGTGAGCAGTCTTGAAGTTGCAATATCTCGATAGTCTTTAGTTACGTTGTAACAAAGCAGCCTTTTGGAGCATGTTGGCACAGGCTACTTGTTGCAATATCTCGATAGTCTTTAGTTACGTTGTAACGATAGTCTTTAGTTACGTTGTAACTCCACTGGAAAGAGTTGTTGCAATATCTTCGTAGTCGTCAGTTATGTTGTAACTTATGCCGCGTGCTTCGCCTACTGTTGTGACTTTGCGCAGTTGCAATATCTTCGTAGTCGTCAGTTATGTTGTAACTGATGGCTGCCGTTGAGGAAGCAAAGGCTATTGCTAAAGGGTTGCAATATCTTCGTAGTCGTCAGTTATGTTGTAACTCTACGAAAAAGGCTTGTTAAATGGTGTTGTACGTACAACGTTGCAATATCTTCGTAGTCGTCAGTTATGTTGTAACATTATTTTTCTTATCAGCGGCATACTATCAATCCCATATTGTTGCAATATCTTCGTAGTCGTCAGTTATGTTGTAACACTCTGATTAAAATCGCAAAGGCGCTTGAAAAAATACACTTGTTGCAATATCTTCGTAGTCGTCAGTTATGTTGTAACTAAGCCCAACTTTTGACAAGGACATCGACAACATGGTAGTTGCAATATCTTCGTAGTCGTCAGTTATGTTGTAACGCGGACGGTTTCGCCATTGTTACCGACTTTCCAAACGGTTGCAATATCTTCGTAGTCGTCAGTTATGTTGTAACGTAAACTAAGCAGAGACGGCTGGTTTTACTGGACATATCGTTGCAATATCTTCGTAGTCGTCAGTTATGTTGTAACACTTGCAAAGGCAAAGGAAGAGCGTTTGAGAAAGCTGAAGTTGCAATATCTTCGTAGTCGTCAGTTATGTTGTAACTTTTGAAAGCGTTTACAGTCTCTTGCGGCTCAAAACAGTTGCAATATCTTGGTAGTCGTCAGTTATGTTGTAACCCCAAGGCCTCAGCCTAGCGGACGTTTGCCGCCTAGCGTGTTGCAATATCTTGGTAGTCGTCAGTTATGTTGTAACGGCGTTCATACCAAACTGAACTACCGGCCCGACTTTCTTTCGTTGCAATATCTTGGTAGTCGTCAGTTATGTTGTAACGTTAAGCTATGGCAATTCCAGATACGCTTGAGGCTTTAGGTTGCAATATCTTGGTAGTCGTCAGTTATGTTGTAACATAATCCGCTTAGCTCTTCAGGCGTTGTCAACTTTTTAGTTGCAATATCTTGGTAGTCGTCAGTTATGTTGTAACCGACTGGTTAAATCGGTTCTTTGCACTTTTTAAGCCTATTTCAGCCTTCTTTTTTCACCTCGCTTTCGATTTTGCTGGGTTTGCGGGTCGCTTTACAAAGGTCATCGCTCATTCCCCTTAAGGGTCTTGCAACATGGCCCAAGGGCTTTGGCTTTAAGCCTAACCCCTTTAGTCGCAAGCCTGAAGCTTGCGGCATTACACCCTCCATCTGGGCGTCGGTCAACGCTTTTAGTGATATGTTCATTGCGCCCACAATGTCTGCGTCAGCTTGATAACCGCACTTTAGACATCTGAACCTTTCTCCCACTCTGTTTTTGTCATCTTTGTAGCTGCATTTTGGACATGTCATGCTTGTGTATTGTGCTGGAACAAGCTTAAAGGGTATGCCTTCCCTCTCGCACAGAGTTTCAACCGCGACCATAAGTTTGTAGCGTGGGACAAGATAGCCTTTTGTTGTGGATTTGAACGTCAGCTTTTCCATAGCTATGCCGAACTTTAGTTTTTTAGCTTTTGAAACTATTTCCTTGGCTACGCTGCCAACAGCATATTTAACCATGTGCTTAAGCCTGTAATCCCATTTTTTCCAAGCTTTGCCTTTTCTCGCATAGTCTTTAAGCAAGCGCCTAAGTTGGATAATTCTGGTTTTGTATTCTTTTCCATGAAATGTTGGGTTGAAGAATCTTAAATGCGAGTTGCATGTGCAAGCTATCGATGTTGCAAGCTTGTTCCAACCGACATCAACCCCCAACCAGCCTTTAGGTTGATAAGGTTCTGGCTTTGGCAATCTTAACGTTATGTGACAGTTCACCCATCCATACTTCTTATCTTCGATAAGTTCAACTTGTCCTAGGACAGGGTTGTCTTCTCCACAAGCTTTCTCGATTAAACTGTGATATTTGATTGGGACATGCAGATAGCAGACAGCTTCGCCCTGCTTGGTTTTAAAGTGAATCCAGAATCTTCCATCCTTCTCTTCAAGCCAGACGCTTTGGTTGTGAAACGGCATAGGGTGAAACGGCAAATTCTTCAGGTATTCACTGAGCTTTTTGTCAACCATCCATTTTTGCTGGGCGTAAACCGCTATACTCTTGTCTTTGATGACTTGCCTAACAGCTTGCTTAACTCTAGGAATCAAAACACGCTTGTAAACGCTGTATTCATGCATAAGCTTCCTCAAGTCCGGGTCTCTTGGCGGGATGACGCCCTTAACACATAGCTTTATTGTCTCTGAATCCAAAGTTTTATTGCCTCCTCAACAGCATCTCTTAAAGAGCCTTTCCTATTTCCAAGCCTGTCAATTATCGCCTTTCGGAACTCCCTGTTCAGGGCATCATTGATATCTACGACAATCCTCGCCATCCAAATCACAATCTTTATATAAGCCTTTAACTATTTAAATGTTTGCTGGCTTAACGTCAAAATTCCCATGAGCTATACGCTCTTGGGTAAAAGCGATGGGGCTATATGCCTCTGAGCTGGGAGATTCTCCGACTCCCTTAAGAGCGATGAGGGATGACCCGTAGAACGAAGGGCAACACATTTAGCGTATCGAAGCCGATTTAGGTTTTCTCCGCCAATTCTAGGATGAACGTTCGCCAGGAGCGTTTTCCCTTTTTCCGCTTAAGCTGCTCGTATTCTTCGTCTTCGAAGGCAACGTGAAGCCATTTCATTTAGCCACGCTCCAATACAGAAAAAGAGGGGGAAATTGAGGTGGTCATAGCTTATCACTGTTCAACCCAGACTTGTAGGTGCCATGTTCCAGTTGGAGCGTTTGTGTTCTCGTTGATTCTGAAGGTTATTGTGGCTGTGCTCTCGTAGCCTATCGGCGCGTTCCACGGGCCGATGGTGGAAACCAGTTTTCCTTCGCTTTCAGTGAAAGGCAATTCGCCAGCCCAGTTCCCGTCATCGTAGTGGACATATATCATGTTCGCAGATAAAGCACCGCCGTCGGACCAGACTTCAATATGCGTCACTAGATTGTTTACGTAATAGTTTGGGTCCAAGTTCTTGGTCTTAACTGTGAACATATAGGTTTGGCCGACTGTCACTGAGTCGGGCCAGCCTTCATAGGTAAGCTCTATCGGCGTTTGTATTGGTGGAGGTGGAGGATACTGAACTACAGTTGTGAGGTGTAGAATGTTGCTGACGATTGTTCCTGCGAGCACGATTCCAGCGCATAATAGGAGGGCTATGGTCCACAGCGGTATTCCCTTGTAGGTTTTCTTCAATTTTTGCATGTCGCCCCTCTCAAATGTTACTTACTAACAAACAAACATTTAAGCTTTACGCTAAGATACAGTTTTCAGTTTGACACTCTAATGGTTCATATAGTCATGGAGATAGAGGTTCTTCCCACCAGAGTATGCGGATGCTTAGGTCTGTTGCAGACGCGCTTTTGTTTGTGACTTTGACGAGAAAGTTGAAGCTTTCTGGGATGACGACGGTTTCGCCCACTTCGGCAGCCCCACCCGTCGCCTGAACCCTTGAGCCTCCTGGACAGACGCTGTTGTGGACGAGGGTCCCGCCTGTAGCCACGCTTGACCTGCACGCGCCTCAACGAACTCGCAAAATTTTACGCCAACAACGTAGAGCATAAGCACATAGAAAAACGCGGAGACAATGTTGCGGTCACCACTTATGGTGAAGCCGGTGAACACAAGCTTACGCGGCAAAACAACACACCACCAGACATCACCAGCCACGCTCAGCCTTTTTTGAATTTAACAAGTTCAGAAAAACCGTCTTTGTTAGGGTAGTCTAGTACCCACACCTCATCAGCCATGTGCCATTGAAAGAAAACTTCCAAGATTTTAAATATGTTGGTGAGCCCGCACTCTATAACTATGCGGAATTTTTCGGAGTAAACATCGCAGTAGGCGTATTCATATTGGGGATTAGGATCGCCTAGCTCTTTCAGCATCTGAAACGCCACCTTCTTTAACGCTCGGTGACGCACGCTTTCTCTGCCATACTTTCTCGGCAACTCGTCGTATGACAAGTTTACATGGATAAATTCTTTAGAGTGGCTTATACCCATGCTTTCTAACTTTTGGAAGTGTTCTTCTCTGGCTAGATAAGGGAAAACTGTAAAGATTATGTTTCTCCCTCCTTAGACTGCACTATATTTTTCATATCTCTTTCTGATATACTGGCTTAACGTCCTCGGGTCCACTTTAACATAGTCGCTAACTGCAAGCAGGTCTTTGTCCCATTGACTGTAAAGGAAGTCTTCACCGTAAGCTCTGAACCAATGACATGTTGCACTGGTCATAGCGCGAACTATTTGCCAGGCTCTTGCTCTGTTGAACGGGAAAAGTCTTTGGTCACTCTTCAATTCATGCAAATATTCTACGGCTAGTTTTGTGAGAGGAGCTCTCGGCCCCGTCAATGGAAGCCAGTTCTCTTGTCTATACTGGTCTTTCCGGTCTTTGCCCTTTCTTCTTGATTTTGAAAGTTCAATAGCCCTTACAATTATTTTGTCTTTTTGCCCAGTTTGTTCTGGAAAAAGGAATTGGCTTCTTTTTAATCTTAGGGCTTCGCTTATTCGTAAAGCTAGCAAGTACAGTAAAGAGATAAGGGCTCGGTCTCTTTTCAAATAAAATTCTCTGTTAGATTTGTACGGCCACCCTTTTGAAACCATTATAACATTGTAGATTTCCGCTGGGGTCGGGTAGTACTCAATGTCTTTTAGGGTTCGTCTCGCCCTCTTTTTCTGTTCCATTTCAACCGTTATACAATACCAACGTACTGTTTAATAAACGTTTCCTCAGCCCTTTCCATGTTTGTTTTATGTTGGTTCTGTTTAAACAATATTAATTAAGTTTATATAACTCACGGAGACGTTATAATTTTTGCAGAAAAGTTTAAACAGGTTTAATTTATGAGTCCTTTGTTTTTTAGTATGTCCATCACTACTTTTTTGTTTGTTGTGCAGTAGCTTGCGATTGTCCCGATAGGTAAACCTTGATTGTAGTATTCTATGACTTTCTCCTCTAGTGTAGGCTGCTGCTCTTTTTGGGTGCGTCTGATTTTTCTAGCAACCTCTTCTCTTCGCTTGTTGTACAACTCCATGATTTCTTCTGGTAGGACTTCAAATGTTCCTGTGGCGTCGTACCATAGTCGGCTCTGGTCTTCTGTGGGCTGGTAGAAGTCTCTGCGTTTACCGATGAAATGCACTTCGTATGTGCCTCTTGTGGGTATGATTATTTCCCAGTTTATTTGCCGTCTCAAGGGTTTGGCTATGTCGCTCATGCTCGGCGTAGTCATCACTATATTGGCTACTAATGGTCTGGCTACAGATAGCTCCTCAATCATCTCTCTCTTGCGTGGCGGAATATGCTGCCAGCTTGGACAGTCAAGCTGAACGTCATCCCACAGCACGGCTGGAAGCCTCTTTGGAGCAGTCTTTACAAGAGTCAACAATCCTGAAATACTCCATTCAGTGTATTTCTCCACAACCATCCGCATCAGCTTAATCTTCTCTTCTTCTGATGTTTCATCCACTATCTGCTGGTTCTTCCAGTCAATATATAATGTGCCGTTTTCGTAGGCGAAGGCTCTGTAAACAACGGTCAAGCCCAACGTGCTTTTGCCGGCTCCAAGAGGCCTACCCTCACTGGGCTCAAGTCCAGCAGCTTGGCTTGTTATAAGGTAGAGTTCCAGGTAGTTTTGGTCGATGTTCTGAGCCATACGAGCCCACAACAGGCTAAGCTTACGTTTCTGCTGTTCAGTTATGGTCATTTGCTTTTCAACTCCTCCAATTTCTTCATAATTTTGTCCAGCTTCTCATCCATCTTGCAGACGAAATATAGACAAAGCATAACCAAAAACACAGACACAATACTGAAGATGTCACTCATTCATTTTCTTCCTCCTTTCTGTGTCTGATGATGTCTGGCGGTCCAGTGTATGGCTGCTGTTCGGTTGGGCTTCCAGTGTCATACTGTCTAATGGGCGGGATCCCGTATCCCATCTGCGGCTGGACTATGGGCTGTATTGCGCCGGCCCAGCTTGGCGTCACATCCGTCTCCGTCCAGCTTACACGCACCAAAGTTTCAGCCCTTGGCAGGTATTCGCGTATAACCATTGTGAGGAAAGCGCTTATCAGCACGCTTTTTGGCAGGCGTGGACGGACTGGAAGTAACAGGGAAAGCTGGTTTCCACTATTCCGTTCATTACTGTTCTGTGCTTGGTTCTCCGCCAACTGTAAACGTTTAAACCAGTTCTGCAACGTGTAGCTCACGTCGAAGAAGTAGCCCACTATTTCGCTCCAGGCACGCATCACCACTCCAGCGTTGTGGTCGCTTAAGGCTCGCCAGTATGGTGTGGCTATGCGGTCAATCTGTTTGTTGAGCATGTTCATGTTGGCTATGAGCGTGCCAAGGCATTCTTCGGGTGTCATTAAGCCTGCTTCAGCCTTCTCCTTCAAGGCCACGATCGCGTCTCTATACGCGTAAAAGTCCGCTAGCTCCTTGACGCGTTGTTCCACACGCTCGTCTTTAACGATGAAGATTCCCATTTTGGCGAGGACTTCCTGTCGGACAGCCTCAGACTTCTTTATTCCCAGAAAGTTCTTCAGCGCGTCCCACATTTTATTTCATCCACCAACCTTTCAATTTTAACCTTGATGTGCTGACGCTTAATCTTCTCAGCCTCCTCTACGTATCCAGCCTTTTCAAGCAGTTTCCAAACGGGCTCCACCGCTTCACTCATTCTTTATCACTTTTTTGACGAGTGCTTTTCCAAGCTCCGTTCCAATTGCGCTGCCGAAACCTGTGCTCACTCCAAGAATTACAATCTGAAATAAATTACTCATGTCCATGTCTTTTCAGCCTCCTGGATGTTTTCTCTTCCAAGTATGCACCTACTATCACTCCACATGCAAAGCCCACCAGTATATACTCCTCACTAATGCTCACTTTTAGCCTCCCTTCTTTTTCTTTCCCATGTACAGTATAATCGCTAATATAGCTACTAACGCGATTACGACAAGCATGAAGTTCCACGGGTTCATAAGCCACAACTGTATCGCCGCGGCAGCTTGAGGGTTAGCCCACAGGTAAACAATAAACACCACAGCTATGATTGTCAACGCAACCCACTTGGTGAAGGTTAAACGCCACCTGCGTCCGCCAAGCGCCTCCACAGCTTTGTCGAAGCGGCCAAAAGCGTTTAGCAAGCCCAAGAAAGTTTCGTAAGCGTGTTCTTTGATTCCAACCTTCGCCTCCAGCAAGCCTGCTGTTTCGGCCGTCTTTTGTGTAGTTATCTCTTCCAATGCTAACGCTCTCTGCTGGTGTTCAATGGCGTCTCTGCGGAGCTTAGCGTTCTCCATCTCCAACTCGCTCAGCCTCTCCCTTAACGTTTTAAGTTCAGCCTCCAATTTGCCAGGGTTCGCCCCAACAGAAGTTATCGCAGACGTTAACATTCTGTCTTTGCTTCCCATCAGCAGCTGAAAAATTGGAATAGGCGCACCGTGGTCGATGGCTGTTGTTGCAGTCTGAGCTTGAGTAACCTCTAACACCTCCACAGCCGGATGGTTCACGAATATCCCTCGCCAAACCGCTGTGCCGGGACGGAAATACACGTGGTCGCTGAATTTGCCCTTATGCAGTATTACTATCTCCTTCACTTTCCCATAGTCCTTATACTTCACTGGCAGAACAGTTTTGAAGTGGGACTCGCACCAGCCGTTACCCAACTGTTTTCCAAAGCTTAAGTCCTTGTCAATGAACGCGTGAAGCTTCTTGTTTTCAGGCCTCACGATGATTTCCATGTATGGGTGGGGAGCCGCAGACAACTGTGCAGCTACATTCACGAAGAATATTCCGCCTACGCTTAAGATTAGGTATAGAGCCATGCCGATGTAGCTTCCGAACGGGGGTGGAATGTAGGTGGCGCAGAGCTGCAGCACAACCATGCCTAGAACCATTAAGCCTATGACCAACCCGTTTTCGAAGTACTCTTCAGTCTCCATTAGGAAATCACCTTAAAACAGGGATTCCTCCTTTTCCCCTTCAGTTTCCTCCGCAGTCTTCTCCTCTGTTTTCTCTGTGGCTTCCTCTCCAGTTTTCTTCGGCTTAATCGTTATGTTCACTTCACCGCTCCACGTTTTACCTAGTATCCGGTATTCGCCTTTGTTAGTCAACGTTATCTCTGGCGCAACATTTAAACGGTTAATGTTCTGCTTTACAGCCTCAGTTAATAAGGCGTCTAGCGTTTCATGCTTGGTTCTTTCTGTTTCTTTATCTTGCACGATGGTGGCTGGAATGGGAGTTTGCTCTTTTGTGATAGGAAAAAAGGGGGATGTGGAGGGAGTGTTGTCTGGAGCCTTGTTATTTCTCGTTTTCGCTAGTTTCTTTAAAACGATGAAGTAACCTATTAGAGCGCTGACGATTGCTCCGACAAAAATGTAGTCAATATACTGCTCTATCATATTAGAGCTAACCTCTTTCAATCCACCAGTCAATTATGGCTGTTCCGTTCGTCAACCCTTCAAGAGAAATTTTTATGTTTATTGGAATTGAAATTGTCTCGGCTGCTGCAACTGTGTATGATGTCCCATTGGTCGGAGATATTTCTACGATGCAGTTTGTGGCTGTTATTGTGTAATATAAGGTAGCGCTAAGGGGGGTTTCCGCGTGATTAGTAACGTTTATTGTATAACTATAGTTTCCAGGATATAATGAAACTTCTGTTGGTAAAGTTGTGGAGACTTCTAAGGGTTCCATCACAGTGATTTTAGTTGTCCAATGCCAAACAACAGCAGCCGCATAGACTAACGATATAATCGTCAACACTGCCAACAGTGCTAACGTTGCTCTTTTAACCTGATTATTCATTTTTCTTTCCTCCACCCCTCCCTATCAGATGCAGAGAGGGACTGTGGGGACTCTTTCTTCCAGAAACTGTACACGAGGTTAACCGTGCCCTGAGGCTCCAACATCAAGTCGCACTTAACCATTATGGCTTCCCTATTGTGGCGCAGGTCAATTTTGAAGTCATGTTCAAGCTTTTCTCGGATGGCTTTTGGCACAAGCAGGTAGAGGCTGTTGCTGGCTTCGAAAACTATGCTTCCACCCTCGCGGCTGATGAGGAGGCTGTACTCCTTCTTAATCAACTCTTTCAACCTATACATAGCTTATCATAAGATTAATTATTTAAACTAATATAAATAATTTTCCAAAAATTATAATTCCTCACACGCGGTTAATATAAACTATTTATATTGAGAAAGTCTATTTTTTAGCCGAATAAATTGTAGGAGGTATTTGGAAAGATGGCAGTTAAGATTAAGGGCTGGCACATCGTCGCAGTGCTTCTGATAGTTTTCCTGTTGTGGTACGGTGGATACATCAAATTCAACGTTCAGCAGGCTCCACAGCAGCAGCCTCCGTCTGGCGAAAACCTTGTTTCAGTGAACAAGCCTGTTAAGTTCGCGTTAAACGATCCTCTTGCAGGTGCAGCCGTGGCTTCAGCCAACATTTACATTTACGGCCAAGACAAAGTGCTAAAAGAGTCTTTGACGACGGATTCAGCTGGAACCGCCACCTCAGTTTTGCCTTATCAAAGTGGCAGTGTAATCAACGTGAAGGTGGTGAAAAGCGGCTACGTCACCCGTTGGTTTGCTGTGGCTGTTCCAAAGATGAGTCCAGCTGACGCTCAAAGTTTAACTTCAAACTTTGTTCCGCTTCAAACCTTCCAGATAGGCTCTTACACAATTAAGGTTACAGACCAGTTTGGAAACAGCTACTCAACCGGCAGCACGTTGAACTTCACAGCTTTAGGCGCTAACACTGTCAGTGTAACGCTTACAATTTACAACACGAAGGACAACAGCGGGTACATTTCAAGCTTCGACCCGATAAACAACATAAACCTCAACGCTGTAATGCTTACAAGTACAAGTGGAAGCAGTGTGACTGTTCAGGGTGCAGGAGCAAGTGTGGTTCGTGGAACAACAACCTACTGGATAACGGTCTTAAACGATGACGGGTTGACGAGGCAGCTGGTTGGAAACCAGTACGTTAAACCTGGCGTTGCAAGTGTGACAATAACGTTTGGGAAAGGAAGCCTCGCAGCTGGCAGCAGCCAAACTTTCACCTTCAACCTTCAAGTCTACTTTGACCAGAGCTACTTCGCAGCAAACGGAATCGGCGGACCAGACGCGGCAAGCCTAGCGTCGTTCAGCTTAACCCTCGCCGCATAGGAGGCTCAAGCAGTGGCGAAGCTGAAGCTATCCGAATTCATACTGTTCGCCGTGCTGGTGTACGTGGGCTTCATGGTTAGCGACTGGATTTCAAAAGCGGTTGGCTTACAGTCTTGGGGAATCGCTGGAACACTGATAATCTTGATTCTGCCTGTCGCCATAATATACTACGTTTGGAAGCAGTGGCTGCAGAAAGCCGCCGACTAACGCTTCCCAAGGAGGTTAAACAATGAGGGCAACACAGGTTGTAGGTGCGGCATTTATTCTAGTGGGTTTACTGTTGGCTTTCAACGTTTTCCCAATGGCAACGGTGATTCTCCCAGAGAAGTTCTGGTATAAACTGTATCCTGACGGAACAAGCGGCAGCCCAACGCTTATTTCACCAGGCTCCACAATAACTTTGACGGCTCAGCTGGTTTGCCACGACGCTCAACTGAACATTGAGCTTCCAGGAACATATTTAACGTGGATTGTGCAAGTGGACATCAACGGTCAAGTTGTAACTTTAGACGGTAAAGGCGTGGTACCGTCTGTTGAAGGCAGATACACGACTTTCCTGTTTGAGAAGCAGTGGACTGTCCCAAGCGGGTTAGGTGTAGTCTACACTTTAAAGTGGACAGCTATCGTCAGAGACAACAACTTCAACGAGGTGGGAAGGGCGACAACCACAACGTATGCGAAGACAGCTGACATTGAGCCTGATGGAGTGTTTTACATAAACGACAAAGATGCTTCTCAGACTACAACACACATTGTGCTTGACCCAACGTTGAGTCTAAAGTTTACAGCGACAAAGAACGGTGATAAAATTACAAGCGTCTACGTTGAAGTTTGGAAGGGTGGCACTAAAATAAACACGGTTCCACTTACTGGCTCTAATCCAACATGGACAGCCCCATACACCCTTCCAGGTCCTGGAACATACACATTTAAAGGCTACTACACGTGGACAGGCTCATCTACGCCAATCCAGAAAATGAGCATCATAGCCAACTGGGAGCAGGGTGAACTTCCAACACCGTGGCCGTTCTCCATAACGCAGATAGCTGGTGTAGG
>Ga0209225_1002275_pt1 | contig 17478 bp, 15 predicted proteins | sample WasSprMetagenome_FD_184732 | JGI IMG/M metagenome (GOLD analysis project Ga0209225, IMG submission 184732) | Sulfidic aquatic microbial communities from Washburn Spring, Yellowstone National Park, USA - WS (SPAdes) (version 3) | ecosystem: Environmental > Aquatic > Thermal springs > Hot (42-90C)...
CTATGAGAGAAGCAGCATATATATTAGCTGTGGAAAGAATCTATAAAGCTATGAAAGTAAGAGGATGGATATAAAGATCAAATACATACATGTCTTAAATAAAGATCTTTTTACTCTATTTCTCATATTTTCACAACCTCTTCTTAAAAGACCTTGGATTATAATAATAAATAAAGATCTTTTCAACCGCCTCATAAAAATCTCTTAAGACCTCAGAGCTTTGGCCCTTCATCACTTCTCAGAAAGCCCTCCTGTGAGGGCCCCTCACATCATCTATATAAAATATTTGACTGCCTGCTATTAAATAATATTATATCACAAGTTGTTGTGTTTTTGAATCGAATATAAGTATTTTTCTCCAATCGATTTTTAAATAAACTTCCTGCCCTAATGAATATATTGTCATAGGATCTGATTTAACTCTTACTATATTCTCTTCATCTAATGCTATATGAAGGATCTGTTCTGAGCCTAGTTTCTCATATACAACTACTCTTCCTTTCACAAGATCTTTCTCAACATTCTCCCTAAAGATCTTTATATTCTCAGGTCTGACGCCTATATAGATCGTGTCTGAAACATTTTTCTCTTGAAGTATCTTCATCATAAATGGCTCCGGCTCTTTAACAAAACCTGGACAAACAATTTTTCCATGGATCATATCAATATTACATTTAATAAGATTCATAGGTGGAGTACCTATAAAAGATGCTACAAATGTGTTGATCGGTTTGTTATATAATTCCTCAGGAGGTCCTATCTGTAGGATCCTGCCTAAATTGATCACGGCGATTCTATCAGCCATGGTCATCGCCTCGATCTGGTCGTGTGTCACATATATAGTGGTTATCTTAAGATCTTTCTGAAGCTTCTTTAACTCAGCTCTCATATATACTCTCAGCTTTGCATCTAAATTGCTTAAAGGCTCGTCTAACAGCCATACTTTAGGTTTTCTGATTAAAGCTCTTGCAAGAGCCACCCTCTGTTGCTGTCCTCCTGAGAGTTGTGAAGGTTTTCTATTCAAAAGATCCTCAATATTTAATAGTTTGGCTATCTCAATAACTCTTTTTCTTATCTCATCCTCAGAGAGACCTAAAGATCTTTTCTTGACTATCAATGGAAAGGCGATATTTTCATAAACAGTCATGTGAGGATATAACGCATAGTTCTGAAAAACCATTGCAACATCTCTATCTTTAGGATGAAGTTTAGTCACATTTACATCATCAATCCATACCTCACCTTCGTCAGGCTCTTCAAGACCTGCTATAATTCTTAACACAGTAGTTTTCCCACTGCCACTAGGACCTAACAATGCGAAAAACTCTCCATCCTCAACTTCAAAAGAGACATGATCAACTGCTATAACGTCTTTGAATTTTTTAACAACATTATTAAGTCTCACTCTGCTCATGCTTATTACCCATATTTTATCTTCTTCTTCTAACAAATAATTTAATTACTAAAGATCCTAGTATGATCGCTATTACAATTGTTATCAGAAGCATTATAGACCCTGTGAAAGATGTTGTAGTAATCTCTGTTAAGAACGTTGTTGTCAATGTCTGTGTCCTCTCTAATATCTCAGTGACACTTGTGATCGATACGTTATATGCTGTCGTTGTATATAGAAACTGAATTGTTATAGTTCTCACAGGCTGAGCAACCTGCGTTAAAACACTTGCATTAACACCCCAGATGATGGCTCTCTTAGGCTCAGGAGCTATTTGAAAACTATTTAACATATTATACTGATCCTCCTTTGTAGGCGCCAAAACATCCATTACTCTAGGCTCAACACCTCTGGCAATAGCCTGTGCATATTTGATCCCTGCTCCTATAACCCATGTGCCTGTCTCAACACTTACTGGTCTAACTCTCATAGGACCATATCCATCGTAGCTTGTTAATGCTACTGTAAACACCCATCTACTTATGTTATCAACATCAAATAATAAAGATCTATCTATCTCAGCTATGATAGCGTTTCTCGAAGGATCAACATACACATTAAATCTATCGCTCTGAACAACAACTGTATTATTATAATAATATATGGCGGCTCTCTCACCGCTCGGCACAGGATCGCTTCCCCATCCAGGTGCTAGAAGTATAGCTATATGCCATGATGAGTTTTCAGCTAAATCAACGTTGAGCCCGTAAGTATCATTTCTTGAAGGAAGATTCATTGTAGTTCTAATATAGATCTGTGGATACTGTAGACAAAAGCCGTTGGGGCCATTCCACGGATTTCCACCGAGATCTCTCACATATATCTCAAAAACTATTTTGACACCTCTCTCAACAACTCTGAATCTCGTCATATCAAAAACACCAGGTTTAAACACATCAGCTGTTGGATAAACATATGTGCCAGGCCCGTTATCATCTCCAACAGGATCTGACATGTCCATGATGATCTTCTCAACGCCTGTGGGAATCATCTGTGGAACTATAAACTGATAGACAAGACCTAACCTGCTAGACGTCTCAATAAGTCTCTTCTCTTTATATACAGCGATTGATATAAAAACCTGGTCTCTATCTCTTAATCCTAACATGTACCAAGGTGCAGAGACTTCTATAACTTCTTTAACATCTATATCTTTCAAAGGATACATGTATATCCAGCCTCCTCTCCCGTCTGCAGTATAGATCTCTGCAGAATTTTCACAAGGCTTTATATAGATCTCATTAAACAATCCTATGCCAAGATCTTTTCTCTCATATCTTGGAAAAGAGTTGTAGCCTAGATGATAAGGACTCACACTTTTCCAAGGCGTAGTCAAATAAATACTGATCTCGAGAGAACATTCAGACAATAATCTTCTGTCTGAAGGTATTAATGCAATATAAAGTCTCTCAGAATCAAGCGATAGATATGCTTGTCTGAATAATTCTCCTATACTTATATTAAGAGATGTTCTCCACTCATCTTTCTCTAATACCCCATCTATCGTAGGAGGCTTCTCAACAGGTTTTGGAACCTCACTATTTAAAACGCCTATAGGAGTCGCGTCTGGATTAAACGATGTCAAAAGATAACCGGGTGAAGAAATATTCAGACACTCATATATTTTTCTCAAATAAGTCTTGTAAAGATCGTTTGTAGGAAATGTTCCTCCAAACTCTCCACCATACCACCAGAACCAGTCGCTGGCTTCAGCTCTTAACAGATACTCTACTGAACATATATCAATCTTTTCCGCATAACTAATATTTCTCTGACCAGTCCTCTGAAGAATCATCTCTCTTGCGTATGCAAGCCACATCCATGCCGCATCCTCCTGTCTCTTACCGATCCATATGTTAAGTTCGCCACCTGCCCACGAGCCTTCTCCTAGATGTGCCCTAACGATCTTTCTGGGAAGCCTGGTATAGGCATCTTCTGAATATCTTATGGGAGTATCAGAAATATCTTTGTTAACAAGATCTAGATAAGATCTTTCTCCTAAAGGTATTTCTCTGACATTCTCAGCATATCTCCTGAGATATTCTATGCCTGTCACAGTCTTTATATCACCTTTTTTCTGAAGATCTGTTAAAGCCGTATATAACGAGTTAAGAAAAAGATCCCCGAAATCCTGATAATATTCCCAAGGATTCTCCCCGTCTAAAGCTATCACAACAATATGCCCAGGCCCCGTCGCTCTTTTTATACTAAGAATTCTATTCACAAGATCATTAGTCGCCTGCTGAGGATCATATCTGCTATACTCAAAACTGATCAGATTAGATAAAGTGGTATCTCTGAAATAGATATAGATCTTTCTATCATCATAATTTATATACCATAACGAATAAAGATTCATAGGATCAAATGCGTTGACACCGCTTTTATTTAAAACCATCTGATCAGATACTGTCCACTGGAAGTATCTCGAGAATATATTAACAACATAATCATTCACAGCTTGTTCTGCAGGCCATACTCCTGAAGGTGTTATATTGAAATATCTCTTAAAAAGCTCTATAGATCTATTTATATGAATATATAAATCTTCGCTCCAGCCTAAATCTGTTATTATAGGTGATAAAGGATGACTATAAGGGACTGGGATGATCTCTATTTCTCCTTTTTCTAATAAAGATCTGTATAATGGAAAGATTCTTTTCATAATATCTATATGAACATTTAATATCTCTCTCAACTGATCTCTTGTGAAATGTATGTTAGGATCTTTCAATGCGTTCTCTCTTAATTTATAAAGATCTGGATATAGATCTTTTAAAACCTCAGGATCTATCCAAAATAAATTGAATAACACAGCAATATCAATAAGATCTTGCTCACTATAGCTTGAGGCTACAGATCTTATCATCTCTTCATCAGGAAGATACTTATATTTATTAAGTATCTGTTGAGTATAATCTCTTAAAGCTCTATATCTAGGCACTACATCAACTATTCTACCCCAGTTTATATCAAAGAATCCTCCAGGTATCTTTACGATGTCATAGATCTCTTTATCAGATAATTTAACGCCTTCAGCAATTTTCTCAGACAATATCTGCCTAAGATCTTTAGATCCATTTAGATAAGCAACGATCTGTGTTATTAATGATCCTGAGAATGTGAACACAGCTTTTACATCAGGATATTTTGATAAGATGTATCCCATCTTGAAATAGTTGCCTACGCTATGAAGTCTCACCCAAGGAAGGATCATATATGAATCGTTTTCGCCAAAATACCATGGCTGATGAAAATGCCATATAAACATTACATACAAAGGCTCTTGAGCCTGACTACTAACGATCTCTGTAATAAAACTTGACGTGTTGAGCAACACGATAAAAATCAGTATGTATAAGATGACGGATGTATATCTTCTCAAAATATCATCCTCATAATAACATGAGATTTAGAAGAAAAAAATATCTTATTTTCTTCTCACAAAATATCCTATCGCAAAACCTATGATCAAAAGAATTACTCCTATGACAATTGCTGTTGTCCACTCAGTGACTGAGACTGTCGTAGTCGTAGTTGAGATCGAGACGCTTGTATATGTGCTTACACTGGTAACCAGTTGTGTTGTTGTAAATATTGAGGTCACATAGTTTGTGGTCGTGGCTAATGCTGTGACAGTAACATAAGCAGGTGTGTAAGGTATCATTGCTGGAAGTCCTTTAACAGGATCATAGCTGTCCAACCAGGTGTATTGTTGCGAAGCTGTTATACCATTAGGATACTCTGGAGAGTAAACCAATAGATCCATGACTCTAGGCTCTACACCTTTTGCAATTGCAGTAGCAATCTTCTTAGCCTGATCAGGTGTTGCATAAGCAGATCCATTCACCGCCCATTCTCCTCCTGTAGGTCCTACAGGTCTAACTCTCATAGGACCAAAGCCGTCATAACTTGCTACTGCAACAACAATCTTCCACTTATTTATATTATCAACATCACTTAACAAGCTCTTCGGCACCACAGCAACTATTGCGTTGGCGGCTGTATCAGCATATACTTTGAATCCTTTTGTATCTTGAACTATTATAGTTCCATTAGAATAATATAATGCAGCCTTCTGACCAACCGGGACGGCTTCTGTATCCCATCCAGGAGCTAAAAGCAGAGCATAATACCATGCATAATCAGGTCTCAAAACTATGTTTAGACCTATGGTATCCATTCTACCTAACAAACCAGTCTCAGTAGTTCTAATATAGATCTGTGGATACTGTAGACAGAAACCGTTAGGACCGTTCCACGGATTTCCACCGAGATTCTTGAAATAAACTTTAAAGATCACATGTGTGGCATTTACTGCTACTTCAAACTTTGTTATATCAAATACGCCAGGCTTAAAAACATCTGCAACAGGATAACCATAGTATCCAGGTCCTCTATCATCTCCCTCAGGATCTGATACAGAAATCACTGTCTGTTGTGCAGAGACATTTAATGTAAAGTTGTATACTACTGCAAACATTATGAAGATTATTAGAAATAGACTTGAGTATCTAAAGATCTGTTTGTACAAATTCATCACTCGACTCATTATTATTCTCAGAAATATATAAATTTTAATGATACAGAGAAAATTGAAAATTTATTTATTTCATATGTCATAATTATTATTGAGGCGAATATTATGATTTGGAGTAGAATTTCTCTTGCAATCTCAAAAACTTTGTTAATAACAATAATAATAATCGCTGTAGTAGGCATTGCCTTGGCAACTTATTTCTCAAGTCTTAAAGGTCCTATTCAAACTACTACCACACCATTTACCACTATAACAACGCCTGTCTACACGACGCCCATGATCACGATTACGCCTACTCTCACGACGCCTGTTGCCACCGTCACAACGCCTATTACCACTACACCGATGACAACGCCTTCACCAACTTCTCCACAGATATCTCTATATAAACTGGTTATAGGTACGACAGAGATTAGAGTTCCGAAAGAACTTTATGATTTTGCTATGAAGGCCAAGGCTGGGAGCATCTCTGTCACTATCAACTTCTGGACCTCTATGTATCCTTTTGAGGCAGACATTATTAAAGAGGCTGTGAATATGTTTATGAAAGAGTATCCAGGTGTAAAAGTGAATTATCAGAATGTTCAGAATATGAAAGAGATGGTTAAAGCAGGAGTTTTAGCTGGTGATGTTGAGAATACTGCTCACGTATTTACATGGGCTCATGACTGGACTGGAGAATTTGCTGATGCAGGCTATATAATTGCTTTAGACAATTATCTTCCACCTGAGACTTTAAATGATCTACAGTCTCAATATGCTCCTATAGCATTCTCAGCAGCACAGTTAAGACTTCATCTCTACGGTCTCCCATGGGCTGCAGAAGCTATAGCACTTATATGTGATGCTTCAAAAGTTCCGCAGATGCCTTCTAAATTCTCAGATCTTGAGAATAATGTGTTTAAGAAATATACTGATGCCTCTAAAGGATTATATGGATTATCATATCAGATAGATCCTTATCATATATATCCGTTTGTGACAGCTTTCGGAGGATATTATTATGATGAGACCACAGATACTTCAGCATTTAATTCCACAGGAACTTATGAAGGAATAAAATTCTTATTAGAACATGTGTTTCCATATCTATACACCTCTGACTTAGGCGGCGAGACACAGCTGAAACTATTTACAGATGGCAAGACGCCATGTATAATAACAGGACCTTGGAATGGTCCTAGAATAAGAGAGGTTTATGGAGACAAAATTGTTATAGCACCTATACCTGATATAGATGGAAAAACTCCTAAACCTTTTGTAGGCGTGAAACTTCTGTGGATAACAAGTCTTGTTAAAAATGATCCTAACAGATTATATGCCTCAATACTATTCTCACTATGGTTCACATTAAATGACGGATCATTAAAAATGTTTGTAGATAAATTCGGCTATATTCCTGTCAAGAATAGTCTCATAGAATATGTATCTGCACATAAGGAGCAGTATAAATATGTGTATGGCTTCCTAGAATCAGTCTTAAGAGGTGTTCCAATGCCTAAAGTACCTAAAATGGGCTGTGTATGGGATCCTGTGGGTACTGCTGTCAACGCTATAGTGACAGAATATAATGAGAAAGGTTTGAAAACTACATTAGATGATCTGAGGAATATACTTAATTCTGCTGCAACAACATTAGTAGAGAAATGTAAAGTTAAACTTGTCTCGTAAATTTTATTTTTTAATTATAAAGTCATTAATAATCTAATGAGGGGTTTCTTCTGAGCTACAAAAAAAGAATCTTATATCCACTTAGAGTAGCTTTATCACTAATGATCATAAGCATAATACTTTATCTATTCTTTAACATATGGCCTATAATATACTCGATCTATGTCGCGTTCACAGATGCAAATAATAATAATATTGTAGTCTCACCCAGACTAATAGAGCTTTTGAAAGAGAGAGAGAATATTACTTCAACATTGGAGAGTAGAAGAGAAGAGATAATTATGTTTCTTAAAAAAATTGATGAAACATCAACAGACCTCATTAATTTGTTAAGAGATTATCTGAGCTATATTGACAGCTCATCTCCTCAGAACATCTCTATAACAAAAATTAATGATATGATCAATAGAATAGGCTCTAAAGCTCTAGATCTTAGCACGATGGTGACTATGCCAGGATATTATCTCAACTATTATCCTGAGATTGAGAATAACGCCTCGGACGCTGTGTCAAGAATCAACACATTCAGATCTGAGGTCTCGACATATCTATTATTTGCTGTCAGCATAGATCAGGAGAAGTTGAGTAGAATAAGAGAGATATCACATAAATATCTTGATCCTGCTATAAAAGATCTTATTAACATGCTTTCTTCTTTAAAAACTCTTGAGACAGACTATTCAGCATTTATAAAAGGAGTCGTTAAAAACATTGATGAAGAGATCGATAAATTGACTCTTCATTTCATAGGTTTAGAGAATTTTAGAAAATTATTTACAGAAGCACCTTTTCCATATGCCATTTACAAAACGATTCTTTTCGTTATAACAAGCGTTCCGCTTAAAATGATCTTTGGAGTGACAGTGGCTTTTCTATTCTCTTCACCATTAGTTGTCGGCAGAAAAGTTTTCAGAGGTCTCTTGATAATTCCATGGGCTCTGCCAATTCTCTTGACGGTAACCACTTGGAGAACACTTTATGACCCATCATCAGGCCCCTTCGCATTGTTCTTCGCCAAATTATTTGACAGACCTTTTAGCATCTATAATAATGAGTGGGATGCTTTCATAGTGTATAATATTGTTGAGATGTGGCTTGCATATCCATTTATAATGACTGTTACTATGGGAGCTATATCAAGTATCCCACGAGAGCTTATTGAGGCCTCTTATATAGATGGCGCAGGGGTCTTGACTAGATTTATAAGAATATCTCTTCCACTAACAATCAGACCAATAGCTTTTGCAGCTATAATGACCACTGGAGCCTCTCTACAGGCATTTATGATCCCTCTTTTAATTAATGGAGGAGGTCCTGCCGCAATGATCTATTTCCCAGATACTAAACCTGCGTTAGGAAACACAAATGATTTCATATTATTATACGCCTATAGACAGGCTTACTACTACTACAATTATGGTCTATCTGCAGCCGCATATCTAGTTGCCGTAATGATCTTGTTGATATACGCATTATTATGGTATTATTATTTCTATAAGAGAGGCGGAGGCTCATGAAGTTCAATATATATCTATATATAGGCAAGATATTTGCTACAGCAATTGCTATACTTGTGACAGCAATAGTGTTATATCCAGTGGCATATGTGATATTATCATCATTATTAAGAGGACAAGTTCTTTTAACAAGCTTTAGTGATATAGAAAGATACGGTCTCTCATTAGAACATTATATAAAGACTTTAAAAGATCCTTCATTTATAAACGCTACCTTAACAAGCATCTTAGTATCAATATTAAATGTGATAATATCAATTCTCGTAATAGTCCCAGCTGCATATGCGTTCTCCAGATTTGATTTCAGAGGTAAAGGAAGCATATTAGTTCTCTATCTAATTCTCAGTCAAATAGGAGGAGGATTTGGTGTTGCCGCTGTCATAGCATTATTCATATTTCTCTTGAGAATAAATTCTTATGGGATCCCAGTGATAGGCAACCCATTTATATTACCATTTATATATACGTCATCAGCTGTGCCATTTCAGACGTGGCTGATCAAAAATTACTTTGATTCTTTGCCAAGATCACTTGATGAAGCAGCATTTATAGATGGTGCAAACTGGAGAGATATAGTATTCAAAGTCATATTTCCAGCATCAAAGAGCGTCGTATTTATAATATCATTATTCGCATTTATGGGCGCGTGGGGAGAGTTTCTTTTAGCAACATTTGTTAGAGTAAACACTCTCGGAGCATATATATATCAGACTGCTGTAGGACAGACTATCTTCTGGTCAGATTTTGCTGCAAGAACAATATTATTCGCAATACCGATCATAATATTATATGCTGTTGCTCAGAGATATATTGGCGAGGCAATGAGATATGGCGCTGGCAAGATCTCATGATCATTATCTATAATATAATTCTCTATTGATCCTTGGTATAAGAGCCATCAACGTTGCGTTAAAAACAAGATCTTCTCTCGTAATAATTTCTCTACTTAAGAATCTTATGAAGCCTCCTATCTCTCCAGCATTGCTGACATTGTAATATCTGTTCACAAGCTCTTCTAACTCAGACGCTTCTTTATTAAATATCTTCTCAACAAAATTTTTAGGTATCTCAAATCCTGAGCTCAGGCCGTAAGTGATCTTCTTTTCTCTATCTATTATCACAGCCACGTGAATATCAAACCATCTGTCTACAAGACCTATTAAGCCTGCCTCAACGCCCACCCCAAGATCTGTGTCGCTGATCTCTAGAGCTTTTGATGCTCTATAAACAGAGTTTCTAAGGATCATGTCAAATCCTATTGGCTGAGGCTCTAGACCTTTCACATCTACTCCCATTATCACAGCCTCTGGATAAAATATTTTGAAAGCCTTCTCAACACCTCTGATCTTAGATTTGTTCAAGCTTCCTACTGCAACTCTCATTTTAATCCTCATATAATCTGTTTCATTAGTTATTCAATAAAAATATGTTAGATAAAATATTCTGGGGCCGTTATGATTATACTGGCTCTTGATCCAGGGGCTTACATAGAGGATCTTGATGAATGGCTTTCTAAGATTATTGATGAAACAAAAGATCTTGTAGTGGGATATAAAGTAGGTCTTCCGCTTCTTATAGCAGGAGGCTTAGAAGCATATAGAACTGTTAGAGAAAAAGCTCCTAACAATCTTCTGATCGCAGATCTTAAGTTTGCTGATGTCGGCGACATAATGAGCATATCAATAGATCATCTCTCAAAAACAGGTGTTGATGCTGTAATAGCACACTCCTTTATAGGATATAAAGATGCTTTAGACAAACTATCTATGAAATGTTTTGAGAGAAACATCAAGTTGATACTTGTAATATCAATGAGCCACAGAGGATCTGAGGAATATATTGACAGACATGTGAATGAGTTTATAGAGTTGACAGATAAGATAGGCGCCTGGGGGGTTGTTGCTCCAGCGACAAGACCAGAGATTATAAAAAATATCAGAGAGAGAATAGGAGACAGGATAAAGATTTTTTCTCCAGGAATAGGTTTTCAAGGTGCTGAGCCTGGAACCGCCATCTGCCACGGAGCTGATTATGAGATCATTGGCAGAGCTGTGACAACTTCTTCAAATCCTAGAGAGAGACTTCTAGAGATATTAGAGGTTCAGAGAGAGGTGATTGAGAGATGCAAGAGATCATAGAAGAGCTATATAAGATCGGTGCTGTAAAAATTGGAGAATTCACTCTCACCTCAGGTCTTAAAAGCCCGTTCTACATAGATCTTAGGAGAATATATAGCTATCCAGATCTTGCCATGAGAATAGTTGATAAAATAATTTCATCAATAGATCTGAGGGAGATAGACATGATCATTGGAATAGCAACTGCCGGAATACCATTGGCAACATATATAGCATGTAAAAACAAGATCCCTATGGGATACATAAGAATTGAACGTAAAGAACACGGGACAGCATCAACAGTAGAAGGAGATGTATCAAAAAAGAGAATCGCAGTAGTAGATGATGTGGCTACAACAGGAGGATCTATAGAGAAAAGTATTCAGACATTAAAAGAGCTAGGCGGAGACCCTAAGATTGTTATTGTTGTTGTAGACAGAGAACAAGGTGCTAGAGAGAGAATTGAGAGACTAGGCGTTAAATTCTATAGATTATTAACAGCAAAAGAGATCTTCAGAACATTATTATTAAAAAGATTCATTGACGAGAAGATTTATAAAGAGATATTAGATTATTTAGAGAAGACCCGTTCTATTATAACATAGTTAAAGTTATAAACACGATAAATAAAGAAATATATTGGGCAAAATGTTCTCAGAGCATCACGATATACATGAATATCTTGAGAACATTAGTAGAGAGGATCTTCTGAATATAGAGAGGCTGAGCAACTGTTGCTCCTGGCTTTTTCTTAAATAGAATCTTAGAGAGCTTATAGAGAGAAGATCCATAGATCTTTATAATGATTTTATATGTTGTGGCAGAAACTATCTTATCATGCTCATGCCAATAGATCTTTTGAAGCCTCGTGAAGATATAGAGAATGATATGAATCCGTATTTTATGTATCTCTAATATTTTTAACAGCTAGATCCAGTTCATCAAATTTTAGATTCTCTTCTAACGAAATCTATGATCTCTTGATAAACATCAATGTCACCTAGAGATATATTCGCATCGCAAGTATTATAAGAAGTATCTGAGAGAGTTTATTAGCTTCATCTCTATTTTTCTTCTATTTCATTGTCTTGGACAGCTCTCTTCTTATTTTCACAGCTTTGTCTGGATAATCAGTTGTTATACCATCAATTTTTCTAGAAGCCAGCTCTCTTATCCATTTCTCGTCATTTACTGTCCATGCAATCATTCTAAGACCTATTCTGTGAGCAAATTCTATAGATTTTTCAGTTGCAAGCGGATATCTCGGCAGGACAAGCTCGAAGCCGTTCTTTTTTGCATCAATAATTTTTCCTGGAGGCTGATAATATATTATTCCGACAGGGATGTTAGGAGAGCATCTCTTGATCTTTATAAGAGGTTCTTCATAAAAACTTATTATAGCAACACGATCCGAGGCTCCTACAGATCTTATGACGTCTAGTGTCTTCTCTTCATCTCCTCTATTTTTTATCTCTATAAAAACAAAGATCTTGTCTATAGAGACTGTGAGAACCTCCTCAAGAGTAGGGATCTTCTCACCAGAAACTCTGATATTCTCAAGATCTTTATATCTAACATTTCTAACATTAATATTCGTACCAGCCACTCTAGAAAGATCCTCGTCATGAACAACTATCATCACATCATCAACAGTCTTCTGAACATCAATCTCAACAGCATCTGCACCAACTTCAATAGCCTTTAATACGCCAGCAATAGTATTCTCCGGGGCAAGACCAGCAGCTCCTCTATGACCGATCACAACAAAAAGCTTCTCATAAAACAATTTATCTAAGCCTCTCATTTATACCCCGATAATACTCTTACCCATTATAATTTATAGAAAAGATCTTCGAAAAAATATATGTTGCCTTAAGAGAGCTTTCATTAGAAGAGTAGCAAGATCAAAATATCTCGTGAGAGCCTATAAGCTGATTGCTTACATATCTCTTGTAAGAATTAAAATTTTTTATAAAAATCTTTGGTGTGATAGATAGATACAAAGATATTGAGAAGACTTTGAAAGTTCTGAAGAAACTAATTATTAGGCAAATCACGAACAAATGTCCTTTAACATAGATCCTGAAATATAACTTCGATCTCAGCTATATTAGCTTTTATAAAGTTTTTTCAACGTCATTTTCACAGCCTCTCTATATATAGGTGTTTGCCATGCCACATGTTCTCCAACTCCTATCTCAAGATCCTTCCTGGAGGGAGGCAGATCAATCCATCTCTTCACATCTCTCTCGGGAAGATCGTCGATAATTAGATTCATTTCCACAAGCTTATGAAGAAGCTGTAGCCCCTCTTTCTCGAAGAGTACGTCAGGATCTATGGTTGCTTCACGAAGTCTATCTATATCATGATCATCTAAAGATCTTATGAAGACCTCAAGTCTTTTTCTATCAATGACATCATTTATTATCTCATTGACGTCCCAATTCGCCATATAAAGTTCTCTGAGAATCCTTGGATTTCCGCCTGACAGCCTCCATACATCTTCGAAAGAAGGCTTTTCACCAGGGATCTGATCATAAAGCTCTCTGAAGTCATTTTTAGACATGTTCCACATAGGTCTTATATAAGACCACTCATGTCTACCGATCTCAGCTCTAGATAAGCCTTCGCTAGTTGTTATGACAGCGATCATCTTCTCATATTCAGCAGGAGGATGTTCTATCATATTTAAAAACGCTTTAACATATAAAGCAGACTCTTTAATATTTATATTTTGAAAAGCCTCGTCAACAAAAACAGCTATCTTAGGTTTATGAAGTTTTCTCATGATCATGTAGACGATCTTTAGAACTAAAGTTGTCAAAGGCTCTGATAATCTGCTCAAAAAATCGCTTGTATAAGACTGAGCAAGCTGTGCCACGCCTCCTACAACGCCTTTCATCACTTCTTCTACTATGTTCTTAAGATCTTCTGTATAAAAAATTGCTTTTTCAAAAATCTTTTCTGTGAGATTAACATAAACAACTTTGAAATCTTTCTCCTCTAAGATTTTTATAGATTGTCTCAGCCAGGCAGTTTTTCCACAGCCCTCAGGTCCATAGACAACTATTGGAAGTCCCACGCCTTTTTCAGCTCATTCAAAAATCTTCTTGATAGCAAGATCTCTGCCAGTGAAATTTATTCTGATACCCGGTGCAAAATCAACTTTAATTCTCTTTATCTTCTTTATATCACTCATACCAGACTCTCTCCTTCACATATAACGATCAATGAGATAAGATAATATTACGCAGCATATCTCAATATATAATGTCGTCTCATATTATAAATATAAATTTGATCAATCGTCCCTTCATATGTGAGCTTTGAGGATCTTGTATACATCGAAAGACTATGCCTCAAAAAGATGAAATTCATCATATATATAAAGATCTAATGACATATTAGTTCAAAGCTAGGTAAGGACTTCTTCATGTTATCAGGCAGGTTTTATAAAACTTTCTTCTCGTAGTTTTCTAAGCTTAGGATATATGAAGACTACTTTGACAAGCATTGTATATAAATACAGCTTCATACCATATTCTCTAAGATCTTCTCTGCCAGACTCGTATCCTTCTCTCCATATTAAATCAGCTATCTTTCTAAGCTCCTCTAGATCAGATAATGTGAGCTCCTCAGGATCTTTTGCAAGCAACTCATCAAGTCTTTTAGCAACATCTTTGGTATAATATTTAGATGCTGAATAAGGTTTTAAAGAGCTGAGAACACCTTTAAGAGCCAAGATCTCGCTTTTAGATAAAATATTCTTGGCCTCAAACACAGATAACAGGATCTCATTATATTGTAAAAAGACATCTCTAAGTCTCATGATCTCTCCTTCTACTCTCATGAGTCTTATATTCATCTCATTAATTCTTGAATCTATCATGTTAAGTCTTTCATCAATCTTATTGAATCTATCATCAACAGAATTGAATTTATTATTAACGTCTCTAAGCCTTTCGTCAATCGATTTGAATTTATCATCAATAGATCTAAATCTTTCATCAATTAAAGTAAATCTTCCACCAAGCCAATAAGCAAGAGAGATGATGCTGATCAGAACAGGTGTTAATATCGAAAACACTGTACCTATGTCAATCATTTTACCCCCATAAAAATATAATAGGAACAATAATATCTGACCTCCTCCCCACCCTAAAGGGCGAGGCTTCCAGTTGTAATTTTTTCATGCGACTTGAGCTCCTCGCATGATATATCTATATGACTCATTGGTGTAACAGAATAATTATCTGTTTTCCCTTCAATTATATAATCTATTACACATAATAAAATAAAATTCGATGTTCACAAACACATTTCAGAAGCACATGTAGTGTTCATAAAGATCTTGGAGAATCAGTAAACAATCCGAACAACGATCCAAGATCCCATGTATACAAATTAGATCCCGAGGATCGGTTATTTATAAAAGAGGATCATTAAAAACAAAGATCTTAGTGCCGCGGCCGGGATTTGAACCCGGGTCTCCCGCACATTTTATGTGTCACGGGCTCGAGAGGCCCGCATACTTGACCGGGCTATACTACCGCGGCACTCCTATTAGAATATATAATTAGGGGTTTAAAGGATTTACGACCTATCCACACTTGAGCATCTCAGAATATCTACTCCAAGAGCTTTTACGACGCTTGTTAATATTGATGAGTCGAAACATAAATCATCTCTCTCTACGATCTTTTCTTATGACCTTAACTATCTCTTCAGATGGTATCTTAGATAGGATCTCTCGAGCTTTTCTCAGAGCCTTTCTAATCTCCTCTTCTTCTCCCCTCGCAATCTCCTCCGGAGCCATTCTAATAATATTATACTTATGATATTATATTTTTCAGCTTCTCCTAGAGACCCCTTAATTCTAGCAGATATCGTTCCATAGCCTACAATAGACTATCTCATATACTATCATAATTATAATTTATAATATTAAAAGCCAGAGATGAAATAATTAATGAGCTTACTGAAGAAATCTCACATCCTATAGAACATAGAGGAAGTCAGATTCTGCGAGAAAAAAGCTATGTTATTTGTCATGTCTTATTCATTAAGTTCTGGAGATGTTTTATAGTTTGATACATTACTGTGTTATTAGCCTTGATCATATTTATTAGTATTAGATGAAGGGCTCAGCAAGCCTCCTACGGCTGCTACAGGCGTCTATATCAAATATCAATCTCTATATAAGTGTTTCTCACAGGAATACTTCTATGATTATCATGTCTTGTGCTCGTTTCTTCCAGACCTCATTAAATCATTAACAGCAAAAGATTCAGGCTTTTAGAACAAAAATTTAATAGATTATAGAACTGGTTAGAAAGATCCTTTGCTCACTATTTTCTCAACCAGATCTATATATTCCTTAGCCTTCTCTATCAGAGGTTTATGTTCTTCCTCCTCATATATTAATCCGTAGAAGACTTCGCCATGAAGTTTTCCTCTAACATCAAGAAAATATGATGCCCATCTAGACGCCTCTTCAAAGCTTAGGCCCGCCTTTATAAAAGCTCTTGTTACAAAAGATCTCCAGGTCTCTCCCTTTCTTGGAGCATCCTCACCTAAGAATCTCAGTGTTAAAGCTCTCGTGGCATGTTTAACTGAGGTCCAGATCTTCTCAGCAGCATCATAAGGATCATCATTCTCTAAATGTTTCAAAGCCTCAGCAAGATAAAACCTTGCCATCTCAATTAGCTTCTTAACATCTGTTTCATCAGGATCCTTATACTCAGATATCGCCATAGAAAAGTCTCTACCCCATATATACTAGCTGAGAGGTTTATAATAATTAGCTATCATACAAACTACACTGATCTTAACAAGATCTGTCTACAGAGAAATCTAATTATCAGAAATAATCATAACCTGATAAACATAGTCTAGCATATACATGAGACATATCAGATTAGTTATACACAAAAGCTTTTCACAATAATAATATAAAGATCATCATAACATGTGAACCTTAAGAAACATAACATGTGCAACTTATATCATATAAATAAAAATGAGGAGAACATAACCGATCATCTGATCTCGCATGCAACAACTCAAGGATTTGTATGCTTAAACATAGGGATCATAGTTTTTAAATCTTTCAACAATAATAGTTTATGGAGCCGGGGTCGCCTAGCCTGGTAGGGCGCCGGCCTGCTAAGCCGGTGGGGG
>Ga0209225_1002276_pt1 | contig 17473 bp, 19 predicted proteins | sample WasSprMetagenome_FD_184732 | JGI IMG/M metagenome (GOLD analysis project Ga0209225, IMG submission 184732) | Sulfidic aquatic microbial communities from Washburn Spring, Yellowstone National Park, USA - WS (SPAdes) (version 3) | ecosystem: Environmental > Aquatic > Thermal springs > Hot (42-90C)...
GCTTTTAATCTCTCATTTCATGCGCTTAATCCTCATTCAGTCCATCTTCTTAAATAGCTATAAATTCACGAAGCAGAAGGAGGTGGACCCGGCGGGATTCGAACCCGCGATCTTGGGCTCCGAAGGCTTTAAGGTAAGCATAGAATGCGTAGGGAAACCCCACGGTCTGAGAATAGAGAATGGGGAGAATGAGAGAATACTCGAAGACTTCAAGAACTTCTTAACAGTCGATAGGCAGCTCGGCGAGGGGACGGTTGAGAGGCACCTGCGGGAGATCAGAAGTTTATTCAGGAACTCAGGTTTCAACCCGATCAAGGCAACGAGGATGGACATTAGAAACTACTTGATGAAGTTCAGAGAATATTCTCCAAACAGCTACGCAAACGTCTTAAAGGCTTTAAGAATCTTTTACAGGGATTACTTGGGCAAACCAGAGGTGGTCGAAGGGTTCAGGTTTCCGAACCGTCCGTTCAAGCCGAAGAGAGTCCCATCAAAGGATGAACTCCAGCGGTTCTACGGATTCTTAAGAGAACCCTTGGCGAAGGCAATATTCTTAATCTATGCGACAACTGGTTTGAGGAGGAAAGAAGTCCTTAATCTTAGGATTGGAGACATCGATTTTGAGAAGAGAATGATTATACCTAGGGGAGAGGTTTCAAGGACTAAGGGGACGTGGATCACCTTCTACAATGCAGAGGCTGAAGAGGCTTTAAAGGAATACTTGGGCTCTTTCCAAGACTTAAACAAAGAATCAAGACTCTTCCCAGTTACTGAAATCTACTTCCGAAAGCGATGTAAAGCCTTTGAGCGAGAAACAGGGATAAAAATAACCCCTCAAATTCTCAGGGAGTGGTTTGCCTGCGAAATGGGAAGGCTTGGAGTTCCAGACAGGTATGTTGACGCATTCTGCGGAAGAGTCCCGAGAAGCGTATTGGCGAGGCACTACACAGACTTTTCACCTGAAAAACTAAAGGAAATCTATGATAAAGCTAGGCTCAAAGTTTTAAGTGACTTAAAAGAGTGACAACGCCTAAACGCTTAAGTCATTCAAGTTTTAAAGATTTAATAGAAATAGATACTTAAAAGTAAGAGTGAAATGAGTGCTCAAAGTGATTATATTCTTAAGAACATTGTGAGAAAATATTTTGAACGGTTGTCAATCTTAATAACGCAAATTCCACTTGAGATTAGAAGGTTATTGTTACCACCTTATATGTTGTATACTGGTTTTAAAAGCTATTTTTACATCGATCGATCTGGAAGGCTAGGATTTGAAATTTATAGGGAAAAAGCAAGTAGAATTTCAATAAAATCAAAGAGCACAAAGAATCGAGTTGAGCAAGAAATGTTCGGGGTCTTTGGGGATGATAACATGTTTAGAATTAGCGGAAGTAGCACTGAACTAAGAAGGCTCATTTTAACTTGTAAGGATTTTGTTGAGAAATATGAGTATAAGTACAAGATTCCTAAGGGAGCTACCACTTTAATCTTTTCGAAGCCAGGTATCACAGGACCTATTGAGATAAAAGAGGGAGAAGTGAAAATTGTTGATTGTAGCATTTATTGGGTGGTCGGAAATAAGCCATATGTTAAACATATACCTTTTGCTTGGCTCTTTAGTAACTCCAGCTATCTCAATAAAATAGATCCTTTCATTCACTCTGAATCCGACTTTTACTCTTCGTTGTTTGGAAGACTTTACGAGATCATTACACGAGGTTATGAGGAGCCTGTGGATGAAAACACAAAGTTAAAAGTCCTTCAGGTTTACATGAAATTAATCGAAAGAATTGAGGAAGAGTTTAAAAAAGAATTAGCCACTACACGGGCTGATGAGGCGATCTTCCAACAATTGCTCAAGAGGTATAAGTTTTTCTTGTATCCAGAAGCGATACTAATAGTAAACCAACCCATATTGTATGGAAAAGTGGCAAAAAAACCTGATTTTTATATTCAAGTGGGGGAAGAAGAGCATATTTATGTAGAAATAGAGCCGCCTTTCTATAAGCCCTTTGAAGGATCAGAACAATCAAGCAGGTTAAAGGGGGCTTTGAAGCAGATCGCAGAATGGAAAAAGATCTTAATTCAACAAGCTCCACTAGGAGGGAGTATTCATTATATGATAATCATAGGGCGTCTTGCTGATTTAAATAAAGAGGAAATAGAGGCTCTTCAAGACTTTAATAAGGCTCAAGAAGACTTAATGGTAGTCACATGGGACTGGATTCTTAGAAATGTTGACAAAATAAAACATGAAACAATAAGCAAGCTAAGCCAAGAGAAATTGGATGCATCAAAAAGAAAGTGGTTTAGGGACTTGCTCAGCTCTTCCCCTGAAAAGTATTAAGCCGGAACTTTATTTTCACTTTGCTGGCGCTTTAGCGCATGACGAAAACTCTCTAGGATAAATTTTATTGGTTGGACAATTAATCTATAATGGAGGTAATAGGAGTGCGGAGTCTGAAGGTGGACAGAGTCTTTCTCCTAGGATATCTTATCGGCTTACCCTTATTACTTGTAGCATATATGCTCAGCCCTGAGGAATATCCTGTTCTTGCTTTGGATGACTTACAGCAGGGTCAATCCAAGACTGAAGTATTAAACTTTCTATATACATCGCTCTTAACAAAAATCACAACCTGGTACCAAGGAATGGTTGGATGCGTGTTTGGAATTTTTTTCAGTAATGGCACTTTTAACCGCGAAGCTACCTCAGAAAATTCATATTGTTGTAGCAGTGATCGGTGAGCTTATCGTACTCACGACAGCGTTTGTTATATTTAAAACAGTAACAACATATATGTTGATGTGCGTAGTCGAACAATCATATCCAGTAAATGCAACACGGCATCCAAATATGTTAACTTGGTTTCAGGAACTGAATAATGTCATCGCTACCGGACCCTTTGCAATCCTTCCTCGAGTGTCAAATTTAATGTCAAGAGATGTGATTCTTGTGTTCGGAGGGTCTCTAGCTTTTTTCATATGGCCCACTCTCTACGTAATAGCGGAGCTCTATCTACATGGTGTAAGAGATTCCACCATAAAAGGTGAGATACCATAGAGTTGGCACAATTCTGACCTGCAATAATAATTTAGTGTAGTTATGGCAACGGATCTTTCTTTAAATCATATGTGGCATAACAAAGGGTTCATTATCTGGCGTGTTTCTATTTTCTTCATTCCTCCACTACTTTAGTTAATTCCTTTCTCTTTTCTCAAATCTTTTACTTATCGTGTTTCTTTAAAGTAATTCAAGTTTTTGTGAAATTGAGAGGGAAAAAGGAATTTTCCGAAATTATCTTTCATCCTAGAAGTATCCATTTTGATTCCAACGCCTGCAAATAAACAATCGCTTTTAGGCTACTACTGCTCCTTCATGTTCGTAAGCACGATAATCTGTTTAGTAATAGCTGGAGTAATCTACTGGCTTGAAAAGAGGAAAGAAAAATAAAAACGAGGCTTGTCCATGCCTTTAATAAGGATTTTTCTAATATCTTTCATGTAATATTGTGCTTACAATAACTGAAGCACCTAGACTAAGCAACGTACCAGCGAGGAATATTCTTAGGTCCTTTTCACTAGTAAGGGACTCAGAGAGATATTCAGCCCTCACCAAAGCTAAGGGAGGGCTCGCAGACTTACCATCTATTATCCAAGAGTTCCAAATTCTTCCTTCAAATGCATAAACCTTGCTTACTTGAGGATGGTATAAGACACTCTTGCAACCTACTGGGTCTGAGATCGATATACGAATGTATTTAAAATCGGTGGGGTCAATTGTTAAAACGTCACCGAGCCATTTTTGCTGAATTATTCTTATGTCTGTAATCCCTAGTGGAATAATAAGGTCAAACGTGTCAAACGATACCCATTTCAGGCAATTATGCAAAGTAAATTCAAGTGTTAATTCAAACTTTTTCATTTGGGGTTTTAGAGCTATCGAGATATAAGAGGCTTCGAGACTATGATTATATTGAACAGACAGTAATCTTGCTTCGGGATCTGAGTGTTTTACTTTACAATTCCTTAACTCATAGGGGATCACGAATACAAGCATATCATTCACATTGGGGGGCTTAGTAAAGTTGAGGGCTATATAAAGTTCGCCTTTAGCACTTGAGTCACTTTGGGAGATATCATAAATAACTAAAATGAAACGATCCAAGGATTCAGGGTATAATGTCGTTGATAAAATGGTTATTCCAGTCGAAGAGATTTGTTTTTTAGGGAGATAAAGTGGACTCACTATTATAAATGCTATTGCAATGAGCATCGATCCAAAGATAATAGAAACTAATTTTCTCTTCACCTATCTTCCCTTACTCTAATTTACCTCTTTAAATATATAAAGAGGGGCTTGCAGAAACATACCTAATTTTTTAAAAAAGAGGATACCTAAGTTTCCTTTTATTTTTGTATTACCTTGATTTTCTCAGGGTCTAATTCTTCGAGCCTCGCTATTTCTCTTTTCATTATACCGGGGTTTCGGAATTCGTCTATAAACACGACAATAATCTTTCTGAATTGGTCTTTATATCTAGCTACTTGTCCAAATAGAGAGTCAAATATATTTGCACTCTTCACGACCTTTAATTCTATAGCGACATAATCTTCATCTAAACAAGCTTCTCTGCGTATATTTTTGCTCATGGGTAAGCGGAAGAACGTGCAGATATAAAAGAATTTGTGTGCGCCTCTTTCTGGGCATTATAAAAGGTCGTATCCTTTAGAACGATGGAATACGTCAAAAAATATGATAGAATTATCTGGTTTTGATTTACAATCATAGCATTGATTAAATTTTTCATAACCTTTCTTTCTACATTCCTCGCAAACAGCGTAAACTAATCGGTAATCGCCAACTTTAACTCTTCTCTTTCCCTTCAATTCATAAGTTAACTCTAGGGAGTTTCTAAAAGGGTCTGTTTTCATATCTTCAATTTGGTTCATAATTCTATTTTTTAAAATGTTATTACGCTTCGTAAGTTTCTCAAAGTGCTTTTTAAATTCTTCGGAGAAGAAAAGGATGTACAATTAGAACACTTCACTGTACGTTAACAATCTTTTTCGTTTTGCGCTCTCGCAAGCGTTCATAAGGGAGCGATAGCACTCTTCATCTAAGTAGATATCTAATGTTGCTAATTCTTCAGGAGTGAGAGAAAAAGTTACTTCTGCTTTTTTGGGGGCTATCTTATATAGCAAGATTGTACCGGGTTTCAACTCACCAATGGTGCGCAGTCTACCCCTCATATATGGATGGGGGAGACTGTAAACGAATTTTAAAAGCTCATCTAAAGTTAAACCAGCATAGTTACGGTTAATTTCAGCAATTTCTTCTGTAAAAATTTTGTTTCGATCAAATACCTCATGGAAAACCGTTAAAATTTTCTTACCTGATTCTGTGGGTTTGAATATTCTTGTTTTTTCATCAAGTGAAATTAATTTTACGAGATTGCTCTCCTCTAGCCACTTTATATCTTTTTCTAAATCTCGGCTATACGGCCCAAAAGTTAACTTAATAAATTTATAGTTGAACCCCTTCTGTCTTTTGTCTAACATTCTCCATTCTGCTAAAAAGGTCAATTTCTGTACTTTAGTCTCCCCAAATAATTTGTACTTCATTGCATCGTAAACCAACCACAACAATAATAAACGATCATAAAGTACTTCCAAAGGCATCCTAGCCATATAACCTCAAATAGTAAGTAAACAGCATCGAAATAAAAATGTTATGGAGATATACTCGGTAAGCTACTGGAAGGCAAACGGTGCTATTGCTCATCCGCTAATATCACTATAAAGCTTAATCACTGCAGACTTTTTTAGATTGTAATCGCCTTAAACATTCAACTTTGTTGTTTATACTAGCGAGAGAATCCTGTCCGCTACAACTCAGTGAAGATCTTTTCTCTAGTATCGAATAAACCCATAAACATTTCAAGGATATTTGCCCCTGATTTCTATACTGAGTCAGTCCAGAGAAGTTAAAGGAAATTTACGACGAGGCGATTTTCAAGGTCTTAACCCAGGAAAATTATTTTAAGCTTCGAAACTAAGCAGGATGAACGTTAAAGACTCTAACTGCTCGGCAACAGCTATGCACTGTGTGCCTTGTCGTAACGAGGCACAATGAATTTGCTAAGTGAGAAGGCTTCTCACAGAACCGTGCGAAATATACTTTGTATATTTTTTGTTTAGATATTATATAAAGCAAACTTAATACATTTTTCATTATATTAAAATATTGAACGAGGTGTTGGGGGAATGTTTAACGTGAAAGGGCTTACCGATGATTTCGTGCCTTTGGTTGATGTTTTCCTCCATAGGGATCCTTTTGTTAATGCTTATGCGATTTGGGATCTCTATTTTCTGCCTCATAGGGCGAGGTTTTTCATCTGCCTTGAAGATGGTGAGTTGAAGGGCCTTCTATTGGATTATCTAGGGCATACGGGTGTCCACTCTATCTGGCTTTGGGGTATAGAAGAGGCTGTTGAAAAGCTCCTCGACGCTCCCTCATATGAAAGGATGATTTTCCACGTTCCCCCAGAATTTGAACCTATTGTTAGGCGGAGGTTTACTATAACAGCCAGATACCCTGTAGATTTCATGCTCCTGAGAAGAGGCGGAGAACACCTCTACATAAAACATGAGATAAGACAGCCCACCCCGGCTGATGCAATTTCCCTCGCAAGCTTAAGGGGGGAGACATCTACCGATAGAGAGGTAGAGGAGGCTAAAAGCCTCATTAGAGAGCAGCCCTTCTACGGGATCTTCAAAAACGGTACGTTGATCTCTGTCGCATGCATTCAAGCGAAAATCCCCGAAATATGGATAATAGGGGGAATCTATACAAAGCCGGAATATAGGAATAAGGGCTGTGCAACTTCACTAACATCATTCCTAGTAAAAGAGGCGTTAGCCGAGACGGAGCACATCGGCCTCTACGTTCGAGAAGATAATCATCCAGCCAAACACATTTATGAAAAAGTCGGATTCAAACCATATAAGAAAATGCTCTGGTTAGAACACGGCATCAACCTAATACCCTAAACGGAAATCGCATAAAGGAAATAAATTTAAGGGTAAATTTCCCTGATCTTATTTTGCCTCGTTTTTCTTTGTTCAAAAATCGAGAGATACACATTGCTAGTTTGTTACTTTTTCTTCTCCGCTGGATAAATCCTTACGTACTGTCCTAACTCCCTTTCTTCAAAAAGCTCTATTGGTACCTCTATAGGTTCTTTAAAGAAATCTCCCTCAAATCTCAAGGGATTATGTTCAGCGAATCTAATCGCGGCCGGGGTGAACTTTGATGAGGTAACTATGATTACTCGGTCAGGGTAGATATTTTGACCCTTACAGATATCTTCAACTACACCTTTAAACTCTGCAATCACATTCACATCAACGGGCTTTACTTGATCCTTGCACTCCACGAAGACATCGTAGCCCTTGAAAATAACTATGCCCATTACTTCCTTAGGTTCGACGTGGACGTGCACATCTATTTCATGTTCAACACCGCTCCTACCAGTCACTCGATCCCTGATTCTAACGGCGTCGGGGTTCTTCTCAAGAAGTTTCGCGACTTTGCTATCATTTCGCTTCAGCCATTCACTAAATCTGATCTCCAAGCCTCTTCCCGTTTTAGGACCGTGGAGAATATCATACAGGTAGGAAATGAAGTTTTCAGGGCATTCCTGTAAAATCTCATACGTTGTCATCCCCGCTCTAATTGGAATTCTAATACCTCGATTCTTAATTTGATCTATTACCCACTCTTTTCCAAGATTCATTCTTTCGAGGAGTGAAAGCAGCTTGCCGAGATCAACTTTCTCCATAACCACCTGAGCCTCTTCAGCCTCCATCGTTCTTCTCACAGTTTTCCGTTTAATCTCTTCCTCAACAATCTCCTCCTCAAGCCTAACCTTGGAATATTTAGCCACTAGTCTCTCGACTTCCCCCTTCGTGAAATTCTTGGCAATCTCTTCGCAGAGCTTCTCCTTCGACCAGGCCTTGGAGATAACTATGCCCTTATCCTCACATAGTTTCATTAACTGGTTCTTCGTTAATTTCGCTAGTATTTCTGCCTTGGTAGGCAAGGAAAGTCCTCATAATCAGGATTTACCAATCTACCTTATTAATTTTTAGCCAAATCCCTAGACACATCTCTTTTTTATGTTCCTTAAAAGAATAACATCTGAAGTTTAAACCTTAATTTCTAATTCAAATTTAAGCCAATTGTTGGGATATTGTCCATGATTCCAAGAGGGTATGGAAAGTGTCCCGCTTTGAACGTGGGAAATCGTCTCTTCCTGGGCTTCTAAAGGTATATGTCCGATGATCTTTGCTTCCCTTTTATTCGAATCAAAAATTATCTTTTCTACGATATATCTTAAAAACTGTTGCTTTTGTTTTTGGTTGAGGTTGAAGAGTCTCTTTTTCATTAAATCGCAAAAGAACTTTACATTTTTTATTATTAAAGGTGTTCTATTCACTTGGCTTATTTTCAGCTCTATATCCTTTATTTTCTCCTCTAATTGCTGTTCGCGTTTGTCGTAATCTTTCATTTTCTTAAGAAATTGCTCTTTAGATATGGAGCTTTCAGTGTAGAGTTCAATTAGTTTATCTTTCTTTTGGGTTAGATCGTTCTTCTCTTTAATAAGGGTCTCCCTTTCTTTTCTCAAAGACTCTTCATTTTCATTGATTTTTCTCGTTAAGGCGGATATATGGCTTATTAGGATGTTTGGATTTGATATCGCATTGGCTATCGCATTCCAGACAGCGTTTTCCAACTCTTCTGCTTTGATGTATTTTGCATTGCATGTCTTTGGCAGCGGGTATCTTCTATGACGGTTGTTGCACCTATAGTAGCGACCCCTTCCGTAGCTGTCTCCCGCAAAGCTGTATCCGCAGTTAGCGCATTTCACAAGCCCGCTTAAGAGGTAGGGGTATTTGCTTTTGCCGTAAGGTTTGAAGCGCTTTTCAAGTATCTGCTGAGTCAGTCTAAACTTTTGCTCATCTATGATAGCTGGGAATCTTATCGGTATCCATTCACTTCTATCCCTTAACCTTCTCCCCGTTTTTGGGCTCCTCTTATACTTCCTCCCATCGTCAACCTCAATAGACTGTCTTCTATTATAATAGCCTATACCAGTATAGGCTTCGTTGGTTAAGATTCTATGGATGGTACTATCTGCCCACACTAGGCTTCCCTTCCTCGTCTTTATGCCCATCCTGTAAAGCTCCTTCTTAATCTGATGCAAGCTTTGAAGTTTCAGATAGAGGTCGAAGATCAGCCTCACAACCCTAGCCTCATCCCCATTGACCTCATAATACCCCTCCTTTTCCGGGGTCTTTTTAATGTAATTGTACCCGTAAGGCGGTACGCTTCCAACGATTCCCTTTTCTTTCGCCTTATGGATTCTCCCCCTTCTAGTCCTTTCAAGTATCTTAGCCTTTTCATATTCTGCGATTAAACCCTGAACTCCTAGTAAAAGTTGGTCTTCAGGAGTATCGGAAATAGGTCTATTTAGGAAAATGACCTCAATCCCCTTTTTCTTCAACTCCTCGATAACCAACCCCTGATATATGAACTTCCTGGCCAATCTGTCGGGGGAGTGGATGCAGACGACTTCAAACAGCTTCTTCGAAGCATCGTCCCTCAGCTGGTCTAGGGCTGGACGGGCTAAAGTTTCACCGCTCCACCCATCATCGACGTATTCTTTAACTATTAAAAAGCCGTTCTTCTCGCAGAACCTTCTTAACTCCTCGATCTGAGACTCTATCGTTTTCTCCTTCTCCTGCCTCTCGGTTGAAACCCTAGCATATATTGCCGCTTTCCTCATGGATTTAAAATCTTATTTAAACGATAGCACAAAATCTAAGAATTGGCAAGACTCCCCGCTAAAGCTTTAGATTTCTCACGACACTCGTCAAAATCGGAACGACATTCCATGTCCCGATTGGCCGTCAAATACCTCCTTAGGTCTTCTTCGGATAAAATTAAACTTAAAGCTCTAAAAAGCCTCTCACAGCTGATACCATTTCCAAGACTTTTAAGGTAAACCCTTATTCTCTTGTTAGTGCCGTTTTTCATGAAATTTTCGCCTTAGAAAGCCGTTTATCTCCCTAGACGTATTGAATTACCTTTCAGCCATTTTCTGCCCTTAAAACCGCAAATTTACCTCAAAATCAGCCCTCCTCAGCCACTTTTTGAAAGCCCCACAAGGTGTTCGATGATTTCCTTCTTTTCGCTCCTCGTATAGTCTTCCTTATCCACTAAGGAGTTGAAGCTACGGATGATAGTCTTTCTAGAAAATCCCTTTCCATGAACAGCCTCAGCAAAACAGGTATAGTCAGACCAGAATGGATTCTCCATTCTTATCTTGTTGAAAATTCTTTTCAGCGACCTCATAATCTATCGTAAAACTATGATTTTCTTATTCCAGTTTATATCGGGCAAATACGATTGTCAAGAGGGAAAAAATAAAGCCCTCTTTAAGAGGGAGATAAAATTAAAGGCAGAAATACTTCTTTAAAAAGATCCTGCTTTCTCAGTAATTTTTGAATGAATTATAAATTTTAGTGATAACAGCAGGGGAAATTTTATGCCCACAAAATCGATTAAACAAAATTATGTATTTTTCTACAATTGGTTCAATTGAGCTTTTCTCAAGATATACATGTTGGTTTTTCATGAATAATATATTCTGAGTTATGCCAAGATGTTCTCCTAAGATTATTACGAACAATAAATGAGGATATTCATATACTTCTTCTTCTAATTCACTGATTGCCTTTCTAATATCCCGTGTTGTGAAAAATAAATTATTATTTCTAATGATTACAATATTAGGATATTTTTGAGGGAGTTGTTTTTGCTCTTTTTCGATTGTTCTCTTTGTTCTTAATGTTTCATTTACATCGAAAGATGGACCGATAAGTTCTCCAACTTGTAATCTCCTATTCAATGCCCATTTACGCAGAACTTCTATGTCCTCTTCTGTTGCTATTCCGATCTCAATAACATCATCGATTATTAATTCATGGAAAGTCTTATCTTTCTTAACCTTTTCTACCATCTCCTCTACTTTCCTAACAACTTCACTTAGGTGCTTCTTAGAAAGCGTTTTATGAATACGTCCACAAAAATGTAGAAACGGAATGGATTGCCATAGGATATTGGTGATTGCCTCCGTCGTTTGTTGGGCTCTTTTCTCTATCTCACTTCGATGAATACGAGAAATTTCTACAAAAAGCTCCTCCCCCGTATCTACATCGATTATCTTCAAATCTGGAGTTTTCCTCCCTTCTGAGACTTCCGCAATAGGGTCTATAGTTATTTTAAAATCAGCTTTCAAAAATCTGAAGCTGAGTCCCAAAATTAAAATTCCCTCTTCAAATTTACTTCTATTTTTTATACGTTTCAGCAAAGAGGAGTAGTTCTCTTGGCCTTTTAATTCCTCAAGGGCTTCTGCAAACCAAATAATCCACCTGCGAGTCCACGGGGCTAAATTTGTAATGTAATTACATATTGGATGCCCCTCGGTAAAGGCGACTTTTAAAAACTCTTCTCCCAACTCTTCTCTTAAGAATCGAAAAGCACGTTTGCATTTCTCTTTTTCAAATGGCGTGAACCCTTCAAGTGTTTGAGAATGCTGAATTAATTTATCCCAATCATAGCAATCTTCTAATCTTTGGAAAATTGCCTCACCCATTACTGCATCATTCCATTTAATTCAAGCCTCTTCCTCATAAAATTTTCCGAGACCTGAAACTCCTCAGCCAGCTCTGGAATTGGGTCTGAAGATTCCTGAACCCATTCTTCCCTTAATTTCTCGTTCAGTTTATCCTCTGGAATCAAAAGATAGGCTGCAAATATCTCAGCTTCTTTCTCTTGTCTTCTCTGCTTCCAGTAGTTGAATCTGTCGTCCCTCTCGTCTAGAAAGTAGTTCACCTTTGTGTTTCTGTGAAATAGGTGGTGGGCTAATCCATGAGCGATTAAGTGCCTCTTCTTATATGGATGCAAATTCGGATCTATCACGATAACACCCTCATCCTTAATGTAAACCTCTTTGATTATCTTTCCTAGGGGGATTTCAACGACCTCTGCTCCCAATTTTGAAGCCAAAAGCTCAAGGTCGTCAACCCCATACTTCTCCCTTATCTCATTTGCTTTCTCAATAATATGTTTCATGGCTTCTTTTTCCTCATCCTCCTCTCCTTAACCTTTAAGTAGGCATTAATTATAGCTTTTTTATCCCTCTCTGGCAAGCTTGGAATATCCTTGAATAGGCTTAAAAGCTCAGGCTCCTTTATCCCTAAAGCCTCAAGCCTAGACTCCAAAAGCATATCCTCAAGCACCTTGAACGGGACTTCTAAAGCCCTAGCAATCTTCTTCAACTTTTCTCTAGAGGGAATAAAATGCCCGCTCTCAACATCGGAAATATAGCTATTTGTCTTATAGCCAAGCCTCTCAGCCAACTCCTGCTGAGTCAAACCCTTTTCTATTCTCAGTTGTCTCAATTTTCGACCGAAATTCATATCGCCTATAAATGATATTAATACAACCAAGAAGAAATGTCAACTTTTTCTAGTAAGCGATTCAAGCATTTCATAATGTTCCTTTATTGCTTCGAAAAGTTGTGAGGCAAGTATTTCTGATTCTTGTTCATTAAACCCTAACGTATTCAAAATAACTTTATCTATTTTCTTCCTCACTTTAAATTCATGTGTAAATTGTTCTTTTAAACAAGGAAAGGAGTCATTACAAATTTCATTGAAAAGCGTTAAAAGTTTTCTTTTCTCATTTTCATTAATAATGTGCGGGTTTAAAACGAGCATGTTTTCAAGGATATATTTATGTATATCTAACCAAACATCCTCTACTCTTTGGTAAAGAATTTGAGCTAAATGTAAACTACTATTGAACCATAAACAAAGGATCTTAGCTTCTTCATCGGGTATTGTGAGAACCCAAGTCATTCCCGGTCCGGCTACTGGTTTAGACGAATAATAGCATAGGTGCATTATACCTGGTGCATTTATTGGAAATCTCCTGAGAATTATAAGATTGCCCCTTCTTTTAGATACGTATTCTCCCCATTTTGGAAGTATATTCCTCAGTGATGATCTTCCTCCTATAAAGAAATTTTCTGATCCTTGGAAATCTTTGATTAGAACAAAATCAAATCTTTCCGATAAATCCATTTGAGGATTATCTGCTATGGTTCTTAAAGCAGGTGCAAGTGCATCTTTTGGTATCCTTATTGCAAAACCCGCTGTTCCTCTATCTTTAACTACGATATATTCATTTTCCTCTCTATGAAGTATCCAATAATCTTCTTTCCTGATAGCGCGCTCTTTGGATCGAGGTATGAAAACAGCTTGCACTTTCATACCTTTTGCTGTCTCGATCCCTCGCTTCATTACAGAATCAAGCTGATAGAGCTTCCCAAATGGAATGAGTCTATTATTACTGCTAATGTTCTCCCAAATTTCTGAAATATCTACTCCACCAAATGAGGCTATAAATCTAAACCAATTAAGATCTCTTTCTAAATCCTTCTGCTTTATTGGATTAATAATGAGCTCTTCATCTTTATAACTTTCCTTAATGTTTTTTATTTTCGTAGTAAGTTTTTCTAGATTTGATAGGTTCTTAGGGAGAGAATCTAATACAACAATTAACGTATCGTTTTTCTCTTCTCCCTGCATTAATTTTCTAGCTACCAGAAGGATTTCACGTCTCCATGTAGTTTCGGAAAAGTTAAGCCTTTTTTTACCAGTTATGATATATTCAATTTGATACTTCTCAGCAAGGAATTTTCTAATATTCTCTACACTTTTGGTTTTAAGAAATGCTGCTGGTAGTACAAATGCTAATCTTCCCCCTTCCTTAAGAAACTTATCAGCTAGAAGTATGAAGTACGCATAGTAACTCATCTGACCGTGGAGAAGGCTGGAATATTCTTTAAATCTCTGGAATAGTACTTCTTTATACGTTTTAGGTATTCTTTCTTGTCTTGTAAATGGAGGATTCATTATAACCACGTCATAAGTTTCAAGTTCTATTTCCTCGGCTTCTTCATCTCTTAGTTTTACAACACCCTTCTGTCCTTTAATTTTCTCATCCATGAATAAACCAAGAGATTGTTGCCCCCTTAATATGAATTTCAAACTGGCAATGGAGGGAATTTTTATTCCGGGAATAAGTTCAGTTGAATCCCAAATTGCTATTCTAACTTTATTTGTAAAGAATTCAGGGGATTGTAGAGCTAGATGACATGCTGCTATATTAGCAGCGAAAGGCATAACATCAACACCTAAGAGATGCTCTTCGACAAATTTTCTATGATCTTCTCCTGTAAATTTCCTTTCTTTTTCTAGAAGCTCTTTTTTCCTTTTATAAGTTGCAACGAGAAGCCCTCCACTACCACAAGCAAAGTCGGCAACCTTCACATCCCATCGATCAATTGCCAACCAAGCAAGTATGTGAGCAGCCATAACATTGGTATAGAATGCTGCTATCTTTTTTCGAATATCAAATGGTATAAGATCATGGAATATTGTGCCCAGCAAGTCTCCGCCGACTTTTTCTGTACTAAGACCTTGTATTGCATTAATTATTTCTCTTATTTCTCTTGTAAATGTTCTGGGAATATTTGAAGCTACATCATAAGAAAAGATAGTTTTATAATTTATATCTAAGACTTTTGAAAAGTAATTTTTTAGGTCTGCTGGAGATGTAATATTCTCAGGGTTTATTTCTTCAAAGACTTTTGGTATCTTCTTGGATAATACATGGTAGAAGAGAAGTTGATTTACCAAGAGATAGGCCGAGGCAAGTCTAAGTTCTTCAATAGGATATTTTCCTTCCTCATACTGCAGGATGTTTTCAAATACATCTCTTCCACCAAATAGATCTTGAAGTTGCTCGCCACTCAAATATTTAAGGGCAGCAGTAATTGCACTAGCAATATCTCTAAGTGTGCTAATTATATATTCGATACTCGGTTCAACAAATTCAGGAGGTTTCAGTATTTGCTTTGCCAATTCATCTGCGATTTCAATAAGCGTACCTTCAATAACGTGAAAATTTCTCCTTTTATCTTCGGGTAAAAACATCATTATAACTTTAAACTTTAAGGTCTTGGCAAGCTGTTGAACTACTTCTCGGGGCAATGGTTTAGAAAGTTCATCAGGGTAAATGATTGCAAAGCCTCCATTTAGATTCAGAAACTTACTATATCTAATGTAGTCATTTTGAATCTTTGCTACAGCCTTCCATAAATCCCTTTCTTTGAATTTAGCCTCAATTATGTACGCTCCACCATTCTGACAATATATATCGGGTTTTCGATAGCCCGTAGGGGTTCTAATTTCAATAAAAACTTGAGCTGTAACATTACGCTTTTCTAGCTCATCTTTGAGCATTACGCTAATAGTATCCTCAGTTATTTTTGGGATCACGGTTTTCCTACTGAAGTATAATTCCTAATTACATAAAATTTTTGCTCTTCATTAAATCATATCCTAAAACAAGTTTTTAAACAACTAGGTCTTGACAATCGTATTTGGTCGATTAAAATGGAAATAAGAATATCGTAATTTCATGATGAGACTTGTAAAGGTCGAGACCAAAAATATTGGGAGCGATTAGAAAAGAGAGGGCTTGAGTAGCTTGAGTGGGCTAGAATTGTTTAGCGTTTTCTAATCAGAGGTTGGGTGTAGAAAGAGTGTTTAATGGCAAGGAAGCCCTAAGTTTTAGAAAATGATTCATCGATTTTATTTTTTGCTTTGAATTATCGTATCTTAACGATTATGGCTTACACTAAGATTGAAAACAGAATATTGGATAAGATTTTAACCTCGAATTTCACTAAGAGGCAGTTGAAGATTCTGCTTTTCATAATCCGTTTTTCCTATGGATTGGGAAGAAAGTATGCTGTCTTGAAAAAGAAAGACTTCTACTTTGCAGGCATTCTCCCCTACCACGTCGAGGATGAATTGAAGAAGCTGATCCTTAGAGGAGTTATAAAGTGGAATCCAAAGTTTGGAATCTTCTGGATCAACAGGAACTTGAAGGAGTGGATTGATAAGAGGCAAAAGGTTGACTTATTCAAGGGCTAACATGGAAGCGAGAAATCAGAAAATCGAGGTTAGGAGTATTGAAGATGGGAATTGGTATTGGATTTCGAGGAAGATTTTGGAGGATTTTGCATCAAAGATTGGAGTTATCGGCTTTGCCCTGTACAGTGCCTACGCCTCCTACGCTGGAAATAAAGGAGTTGCCTTCCCATCTCAGAGGACTTTAGCCAGAATGCTTGGGATAAGTATAAAGACGATAATTAAGTACAACAAGAAACTCCAAGAAAGCGGATTAATCAAGATTGAAAAGAGAAGGGGAAGGTGTAACCTTGTTACACTACTCAAAATTGAAGATATGAACCAAGTTCAGACCCCTCCTGTAGCAGGTTCAGAGGGGGTACTGAAAGAGGTTCAGAGTAAAGAAAATAATATGAAAGAAAATAAAATTAAAGAAAACACTAAAGTGGATGCTAAAGCATCCCCTATAGATGTAGTTGAATATTTTAAGAAGAGAGTGAAGGATGTTAAAGGATTTGAACCCGAAATAGACTACGGAAAAGATGGGAGGCTGGCTAAGGAGAGGCTTAAGAAGTATTCGTTTAATGAGATTAGGGATTTAATAGACTGGTATTTGAATTCTGAGCATTTTGAAAAGTTTGGTGCTTCGCTATCGATATGCCTCTCAAACTTCATCGTCAACCTTTGGAAGGCTGGTAGAGTTGGGCAGAGAAGCATAAGCAGTCTCTATCCACTATGGCAGGGAGGAAGCTGAAATCCCCATATAGGAAGGGATATTTAAGAGAGCTTGAGGTTATGAGGATTCTGAGAGGTTCAGGGAATTTCCAAGTAGTCTTCAGATCTGCAGCCTCGCATTCACCTTTTGACATAGTTGCTATTTCGAAATCTAAGGTTCTTCTTTTGCAGGTTAAGACTGGAAGGTTCAATTTTAAGAGGGAGTTGGAAAAGCTGAAGTCCATCGAAACCCCGAAAGGCGTTGAGAAACAACTCTGGATTCTGAACAAAGAGTGGAAAATCGTTAACTGTTAAAAAGAAATTTTCAAAGCCCTTTCAAAATTTAAAACAAATATAAGCAATATAGAAGAAAACGGAGCTAAATATAAGTCCCAAATCCAAAATAGAATAAATATCTCCCTCCTTCCGCCCATCGATTCTTTCGCTCGCTCGCCTTCGGCTCGCTCGCTTTTCTGAAATAAAAAAGAGGGTTTTAATCCTCTATATGGCTAGCATGTATCCCGTGAACTCTGAAAGGTCAAGTCTTCTTTTAGCCAAGTCTAGTTTAATCATGTAGGCTTCCATATCCAAGGCTCCGAAGACAAGTGGAACTGGTAAACCATCGACTAAGAGAGGCTGGATAACT
>Ga0209225_1002277_pt1 | contig 17464 bp, 25 predicted proteins | sample WasSprMetagenome_FD_184732 | JGI IMG/M metagenome (GOLD analysis project Ga0209225, IMG submission 184732) | Sulfidic aquatic microbial communities from Washburn Spring, Yellowstone National Park, USA - WS (SPAdes) (version 3) | ecosystem: Environmental > Aquatic > Thermal springs > Hot (42-90C)...
TTTATATCAGGGTCAGATACAAGTGGATTTTCTCCCATTATATAAAGGAATTTTATTCTATCATTTAAGATATTCTCAAATATTTCAACAACAGTTAAACCATTTTTATCAGGTAATTCATCTACTTCCCATTTTTCTTTAAAGTATCTTATTGTATCTTCTTTTTCAACAGGAAAATATCCAGGATAAAAAGTTGGAAGTGCTCCCATATCACATGCACCCTGAACATTATTCTGACCTCTCAGTGGACATAAACCTGCTCCTTTTTTACCAATCTGACCACATAGTAAAGCAAGATTTGATAATGAAATAACATTTTCTGTCCCTGTTGTATGCTGTGTTATCCCCATTGCCCATACTATTGCAGAAGATTTAGATTTTGAATAGATATGAGCAACTTCTCTTAATTTTTCAATACTAACACCTGTAATTTTTTCTGCATCTTCAATAGAGAAGTCATCCATAAATCTTAAATATTCTTCAAAATTTTCAACCCTTTCCTTTATAAAATTTTCATCATAAAGTTTCTCATCAATTATAATTTTTGCAATTGAGTTAAAAAGTAAAATATCTGTTCCATAATTTTGTTGAATTTTTAAACAGGCAATATCTGAAAGTGAAATCTCCATAGGGTCAATTATTATCAGTTTTGCACCCTTTTCAACTGCCTTTCTAATTCTATAAGATGTCACTGGTTGTGTTTCACTTACATTTGTTCCTGTTAAAATTATACAATCTGAATAGTTTTCAATTTCTTCAAGCGAATTTGTCATTGCACCTGTTCCAATAGTTCTTAAAAGTCCCGCAATTGTTGATGAATGGCATAAACGGGCACAATGGTCAATATTATTTGTCTTTAAAATTTTTCTAAAAAATTTCTGAAATATATAATTTTCTTCATTTGTGCATTTTGCTGATGAAAGACCTGCGATTGAATTATTCCCATATTTTTTAATTACCCTTTCAATATTCTCACATATAATTCCAATTGCCTCTTCCCATGTTATCTCTTCAAAATCATTATTTTTCCTTTTAAGTGGCTTTTTTAATCTATCAGGAGAAGAAACAAACTCAAATCCAAATCTCCCCTTAATACATAAAAAACCTTTATTAACACAACTTTCTTCATCTCCTTTAATTTTAACTATTTCATTATTCTTAACATAAACATTTATTCCGCACCCAACACCACAATATCCACATACTGTCTTTATCTTTTTATATTCCCAACTTCTACCTTTCCCTTCTCCACTTATTTCTCTTAAAGCACCCACTGGACAAAGTTCAATACAATTTCCGCAGAAAACACATTCAGAATTTTTAAGTGGTTCATCAAATCCAGAAATTATTTCTGTCTTAAAACCTCTATATCCAAAATCAATTGCATTCGCACCAACAATTTCCTCACATACTTTAACACATCTACCGCACAATATACATTTTTCATAATCCCTTATTATAAACGGAGAACCATCTTTCTCTTTCCTTTTACTTTTCTCACCTTCATATTCAATCTTTTTAATTCCATATTCATATGCATATTTTTCAAGAAGGCATTCACCTGACTTTTCACAAGTTATGCAATCAAGTGGATGGTCAGAAATAATAAGTTCTAATGTCAATTTCCTTAATTCTCTTATTTTTTCTGTTTGGGTAAATATTTCCATTCCATCATATACTGGAAAACAGCATGATGCAACAGGTCTTCTTTCACCCTTTACCTCAACTATACATAATCTACATGCTCCATTTGGCATTAAATATGGATGATTACATAAATTTGGAATTATAATCCCGTTTTCTTTTGCCACTTCAAGTATTGTTCTGCCTTTTTCTGTTATTACTTCTTTTCCATCTATACATATTTTTATTTTTCCAGATGACATTTTAGACACCTTTTTGCTTCTTTTATTGCCTTTCTTATAGTATAGGTCTTTTCAACTTCTTTAAATGTATTCAACCTTTCCTTTAAATTTATATATTCTGGATTTTGATGCTTAATTTCTTTGCTTTCTTCAAACTCAATCACTTGTTTTTTTACATCCTTTATCCAGTAATATTCAAATTCTCTACCTATAAGAAAATTTAAAATAGAAAACGCAGCCCTTTTTCCATCACCGATTGAATCAATTATTGAAGAAGGCCCTCTATAAAAATCACCACCAACAAATATTTTTCTATCCTTTATTTTAAGAGTAAATCTGTCTATATCTTCTTCCTTAAAGTATTCATTTATTTTTGTTTTCTGTCCAATTGCATAAATTAAAGTATCAAGTTTCATCTCTATTTTTTCATCTTTTTCAATAATTTTTCTTCTTCCATCTTTATCAATTCCATCTGCAAGTCCCATTCTTTTTAAAATCAAAATAATCTTTCCATCTGAAAATTCTGTTTTTTCAGGAGAGAGTAAATAAAGAAATTTTATTTTTTCTTTCTTTGCTTCTTCTATTTCTGTTTTATGAGCAGGCATATATTCTTCAGTTCTTCTGTAAATAATATAAACATTTTCTGCTCCAAGTCGTTTTGCCACTCTTGCACAATCAATTGCTACATTACCTCCACCTATAACACCCACATTTTCCCCAATATTAATTCTTTTACCCTCTTTTACCTTCTTTAAAAATTCAAGGCCATCGTATATATTATTTTTTTCATTGTAAAATAAAGGCATAGCCCCAATTGAGATAAAAATAGCATCATATTCTTTTTCAAGTTGCTCAAGTTTTAAATTTTCAAAAAGTGTTTTTTTCAAAAACACTTTTATTCTTTCATTTAAAATATCCTTTATCTCCTTTTCAACTATTTTTTTAGGTAATCTGAATTCAGGGATATATTTTTTAACTGTCCCCCCCAATTCATTTTCTTTCTCATATATATCAACTCTAATACCTTCCTTACTCAAAAAATAAGCACATGTTAGTCCACAAATTCCACCTCCTATTACTGCAACTCTTTTATTTATCTCTGGTTTTAAAATTGTAAAATCTTTTAAGGACATGCCTTTTTTCCATGCATAATCACAAACAAACTTCTTTAAAACTCTAATACCAACTGCTTGGTCTATATCTTTTCTTCTGCACATATTTTCGCATGGAGAATAACATGCTCTTCCACATATTGAAGGGAAAGGTAAATCATTACAGATTATTTCATATGCTTTTATAAAATCCCCTTTTTCAATTGCACTTATATATTCAGGAATATCAATACCAGCAGGACAGGCATTTGTGCATGGAGAATAGACAATTTCTCTACATTGGCCTGCTTTACAGTAATTCAAAATTATATGTTCAAGATATTCATCCTTAAAATATTTCAATGTAGTTAAAACAGGATTTGGAGCAGTTTGTCCCAGGCCACATAAACTTACTTCTTTTATATAATTACCAAGTTTTTCCAATTTTTCAATATCTTCAATCTCTCCTTTTCCCTTTGTTATCCTTTCAAGAATTTCAAGCATCCTTTTTGTTCCAATTCTGCAAGGAACACATTTACCACATGATTCTTTCTGAACAAAATCAAGAAAATATCTTGCAAGTTCAACAGCACAAACTTTATCATCAATAACAATCATACCTCCTGAACCCATAATTGAACCAAGTTCTGCAAGTGTCTCATAATCAGTTGGAGTATTAAAATATTCAACAGGAATACATCCTCCAGAAGGGCCACCTGTCTGAACTCCTTTTATTTTTCTCCCATCAATTGGACCCCCTCCTATTTCATAAATTATTTTCCATAAAGGAGTTCCAAATGGTATTTCAACAAGTCCTGTATTTTTTACCTTTCCTGCAAGAGAAAATATTTTTGTCCCTCCACTTTTCTCTGTCCCTATTTTACAAAAATTTTCTCCTCCCTCATTTATAATAATTGGTATATTGGCAAATGTTTCAACATTATTTATACAGGTTGGTTTTCCAAATAATCCTTTTTCAGCAGGAAATGGAGGTCTTGGTCTTGGCATACCTCTTTTCCCTTCAATAGAAGCAATTAATGCTGTCTCTTCACCACATACAAAAGCACCTGCTCCTTTCTTTATCTCTATATCAAAATCAAAACCAGTTCCAAGAATATTTTTACCAAGCAATCCATACTTATAACATTCTTTGATTGCCTGACTTATATGTAAAATTGCTATTGGATATTCTGCTCTTATATAAAAAAATCCCTTATTTGAACCAATTGTAAAACCACATATAAGCATGCCTTCAATAATCTGAAATGGAACTCCCTCAAGTAAAGTCCTATCCATAAAAGCACCCGGGTCTCCTTCGTCTCCATTACATATTACAAACTTTTCATCACTTATCTGATTTTTAACTATTTCCCATTTTTTATAGGTTGGAAAACCAGCACCTCCTCTTCCCCTCAATTTTGATTTTCTTAGTTCTTCAATAACTTTATCAGGAGTAAAATTTTCAATAACATTTAAAAATGAAGAAAATCCACCATAATAAATATAATCATCAATATTAACCGGATTTATCTCTCCACAATTTTTAAGAACTTTTATTACCTGCGATTCAAAAAATTTTTTATCTTTCAGGAGAATCCTTTCAACAGGTTTATCTTTTTTAGAATTTTTTATTATTTCATCAATATCGTCTATACAAACATTCTGATAAATATAATCTTTTGTGAACAATTCAACCTTTACAACAGGAGCACCAGAACAAAATTTATGACATCCAGTAGGTATAACTTCTATTTCTTTATCTTCTCTTTTTTTAAATTCTTTAAATAAATCTATTGCTCCTTTTGCTCTACAACCAGTTATACATACCTTTATTCTTATATCTTTCCTCTTCCTTTTTCTTACTTTCTCACAATAATCCTTAAAGTCTTCAATTTTTCTAAATTTCATTTTAATGAATTTATAATTTTTTTTGCTTTTTCAACATCAAGGTTTCCATAATAATCATTATTTATCATCATACATGGAGCCATAAAACAACTTCCAAGGCATGCAACAATTTGAAGTGTAAATTTCATATCAGGGGTAGTTTTTCCATTTTCAAGTCCATATTCATTTTCAAGCATTTCTCTTATTTTGCGACTACCTTTAACATGACATGCTGTTCCTTCACATATTCTTATAAGATATTTTCCTCTTGGATATGTTGTAAATTGAGAATAAAATGTTAAAACACCAAAAATTTTTGATTTTGAGATTTTATACTTCTTACATATTTTATCAAGATAATCAAGAGGGATATAATTTTTCTTTTCCTGAATTTCCTGCAAAATTTCAAGATTTGACCTATTTTTCATGAGGGAAACCCCTTATCATCTCTATTGAATGAAGAATTAAATCAGAAAGAATTTCAAAACAATCAATTACTGCCTTTAAACTGCCTGGTAAATTTATAATCAATGACTCCCCTTTTATTCCTGCAATACCCCTTGATAAAACTGAAAATTTTGATTTCTCATAGGTTTTTATTCTTAAAATTTCAGGAATTCCCGGGATATTTTTTTCAATTACATTTTGTGTTGCCTCTGGTGTTATATCCCTTGGTCCAACTCCAGTTCCACCTGTTGTCAGAATCAAATTACAGAAATTACAGAACTCTATTAATTTTTTCTCAATCATTTCTTTTTCATCAGGAACTATTTCATATTTTATAACATTCCAGCCATTTTCTTCAACTTTTTCTTTTAAATATTTCCCGCTTTCATCAATCCTTTCCCCTTTATAACATCCATCACTTATAGTTAAAATTGCAACATCTATCTTTGGAATAACCTCAATCATATCTCCTTTTTTAATAATCCCTCCATTTAAAACCCTTCCGAATATCCCTTCTTTTGGCATAATACATTTTTCAACTTTCTTATATATTTCACAGTATAAATGACATTTTTTACCTATTTCAGATATCTCAATAACTACCTCATTTATTTTCAATTTATCTCCAATTTTAAGTTTTCTTAAATCAATCCTTTCAGTTGTTATATTTTCAGCAAAAATTCCCGGTTTAATATCAACTTTATCTTTTAAACAGAAAAATTCTTCATTCATCCTTTCCCATGATAATAAACTTACCTGTTTATTTATTCCCTTTTGAGCATGGCAATCACCTTTAACTCCAAAATCCTCAATAAGTTCAATTTTATCAACTGGTTTTTTAATTTCTCCCTTTTTCTCTCCGATATTAACAGAATAAACAATCCCTTTCATTTTTTCCTATAATTAAAAAATTCAAATAGTATTTTACAACTTTTTTATTTTGACTTTCAAAATTTTTTAATTGCTGAAGTTAAACAATTATGCTTATTCCTGCTTTCATAGAAACAAATTTATCTTTATACTCATCTTTAAAAATTTTTTCTGCTTCAGGACCTGAACAATGACATGGTCCAACTTTTTCTACATTCATTTTTTTAAATTCTTTAACAATAAAATCAATAAATCTTTTCTCTTTCTCAAGTAAATGAAATCCACCAATCACAAGAAAAATTTTCTCTTCTCTGAATTTATTTTTAACTATATTGATTATTTCAATTATCCCGGGATGAGCACAACCGGTTAAAATAGTAATTCCATTTTCTGTTTTCAATATAACTGCCTGTTCTGGCATGGGTATTCCTTTATATGTTCCTTTTATTTCTCCTGTTGTATAAATGTTTTTACTTATTTTATCCCATTCTTTAACTTCAACAACTTCTCCGCCACAATCTTTAATAATTTCCTTTAAGTCATCTGAAAAGTCCTTGCATATATATACTGGAGTTTTATTTTTCTTTTCTTTAAGTATTGTTTTCAGTCCTCCTGTGTGGTCCCAGTGGTCATGTGAAATAACAATGCCTTCTATTTCATCTATATTTATATTCATAGATTTCATATTTTCAATAAGCCAATTGCCTTTTTCTCCTGTATCAAAGAGAATTTTTTTATCAATAAGAATTGAAAGCCCCCATCCTGTGTGCAAATTTTTACTTATCGCTTCCTTATCAAAAATCACTTTTATTTCCATATTTATTCCTCCTTTATTTTTCTTGCAGATATTACTACAAAACTACCTTTTCCATACCCTTTTTTTGGTTTTTCTATTTTGTTTAATTTTTCTAAAGGTTTAAAAATTGTCTGATAAAAGGTAAATTTACCAAAATTATGTTTTTTTAATAACTCTATAACTTCCTCTGTTGAATAAAAATTTGCCTCTTTATAAAATCTATGCCCTTCTTCTTTCTTCTTCTGATACAATTTACCCAAATAACTATTTTTATCAATTATTCCAATGATTAACTTCCCATTATCTTTAAGAACTCTATTTGATTCTCTTATTACCTGTTCTGGATTCTGAACAAAACATATGGTAATAACAATCAAAATGAAATCAAATTCTTTATCACCAAATGGCAAATTTTCACCCACTCCAAGATATGTTTTTATACCACGAGTTTTAGCAATTTCAAGCATTTTTGAAGATGGGTCTATTCCTGTTTTAATTCTTAATGGCTGAGCAAATCTTCCTGTTCCAACGCCAATCTCAAGTCCTTCTCCTTTTTCAGGAATAACTTTTTTCAATGCCTCAATTTCAGACAAATATACAAACTTATTTTCTTCATACCAGTTATCATACTCTTTTGGATAAATATCAAATATATTTTCTCTCATAACCTTTCATTTTAATATTTTCTGCAAAAAACTCCAATTTTTATAATATTTATTCCTATTCAAATTTTTTAGAAAGCAACTTTATTGCCGGGAAAATGAAAAGTCTGAGCCCCAAAGACCTCACCTTCTTTAACTTCAAAACTGATATGGTCAACAGCCAGAATCTCACCATATCGTTTTGTTAAATTTTCTACTTTAATTACTATATCATTTTTCATTTTTTAAAAACAAAGCATCCCGATTAATCCACAGGCAATAAGTAAATAAATGGGATTCAATTCTTTAAATCTCATAAAAACAATAAATGCTGCCAAAGAGAGTAAATAAGGCCGAAAATCATGAAAACCGCCCTTAGCCATCAAATAAACTGCCCGCATTAGAAGCACAAGCACAACCACCATTACCGCACTTAGGAATCTTTGAAAAATCTTATTTTCCTGTAGTTTCACCACGGTTATAGCGACAAAAAGCATAATAATAAATGGTAAAAAATCATAACCTAAAGTAGCGATAACTGCTCCCGAAAACCTTGCCAGCCGATAGCCAATAAATGTAGATAGATTCATTCCTATCGGTCCAGGGGTAGTCTCAGCAATAGAAATCATATATAAAAAATCCTGTTCAGAAATCCAGTGCAAATTTTCTACAATCTCCCTATGTAAAATGGGAAATATAGCATTACCTCCACCAAAGGCAATAATTCCAATTTTACAAAATTCCAAAAAAATCTTTATAAGTAACATTTAATCCTCCTTTCCTAAAATAATCCCTAATAATGCACCAATTATCACTACGTAAATGGGATTTACGCCCAAAATAAATATAAGTAAAAAAGAAAATAAAAGAAGAAAAATCTTAAAAGTATTAAATTTTGTCTTTCTAAACATATTTAGAGTAATCCCTGCAACCTCGCCTACCACTCCCGCTAATATCCCCAGCATAAGTTTTTTAACCACCGCAAATTCTATAAATTTTCCATAAAACACAGCAATCAAGGTAATAATCGTAAGCGGCGGAATGGTAATGGCAATACAGCAAAATAAAGCGCCTAAAAATTTAGCAATTTTATATCCAGTAAATGTTGCCATATTAATCATTAATGAACCAGGTAAAATCTGGGCAATAGAAAAAATTTCTGTAAATTCTTTATCGCTAAGGTATTTATTTTCTTTTACTAAAATCCTTTCCAAAACCGGCACCATCGCAATACCGCCACCGACAGTAAAAATTGCCACATAAAAGAAAATAGAAAAAAGTTTAAGCGCAGTGATTAATGAATCTTTAACTTTTTTAGCCATTTTAAAAACCTCCTAAAATGCTATTTTATTTCTCTAAACAAGAAATACATACCTTTTTGCCTTCTTTTATCCTTAACCCATGGATAAAGGTAATTTCACCACAATTTTCACACTCATACCATTCAAATGTAGATTTTTTTATTTTAAAATCAAAGTCAAATACCTCAAAAATTTTAAACATAACCTCATCCGGTTGTTTCATTATATTTTCAATGAAAGGGTCAACAATATCAGAAGGAATATCTTTTGGTTCAATACCTTCTTTCCTCATCTGAACAAACTTTGAACTTAAACCCTTTTTTTTGAAAATCAGGTCTTACTGCCACCCTTACCCCTTTTTTATTTTTAACATCAATGAGCATAATCGCAAGTTTACCGTAATTTAATCTTTCAATATTTTCCTTCCCAAGTGTACATCCTGTAGCAACCTGAACCCCATCTGCAAAGCACATCTGGGCATGAGAAGGGCCTCCTTCAAAAAGACAGAAAAGTTCCTTGTTTGATGCACGCTCAACACACAATTTTTTCATTGCTGCTAATCCTGCTCTTAAACCTAAGGGCATTGCAGAACATTTATGCCCATGAAACTTAATCGCCAAATCCAATAAATCTTTATCAAACATGGGCACCTCCTTCTATTATTTTTTTTGCTATTTCATTTATGTTTTCTGTTGCTTTAAGGTTTTTAAAAAGGATAAAAGGTTTTCCTGTATCTCCACTACTTACTATTTCTAACTCAAATAATATTCTGCCAAGAAAAGGAATTCCCATATCTTTTGCTACTTTTTCACCTCCTCCTTTTCCAAATAAATTTACCTCTTTTTTACAATATGGGCAAATAAATCCACTCATATTTTCTATAATACCTATTACAGGAACATTAAGTTTTTTTGCAAACACAATTGCTTTTGTTGCATCAAGTATAGCAACATCCTGTGGTGTTGTTACAATTATAACTCCATCCATATTTTTTATATATTGACATATACTTATCAATTCATCTCCTGTTCCTGGTGGAGAATCTATAATAAGATAATCAAGTTCTCCCCATCTTACATCCCCTAAAAACTGCCTTATTGCAACACTTTTTATTGGTCCTCTCCATATAACTGGCTGGTCTGAACTTTCAAGTATCATGGCCATACTTATAACTTTAAGTTCTGGTTTATATTCAAATGGTTCTATTTCTTTTCCATCGCTTGTAAGTTTCATTCCTTCAAGTCCAAGCATTTTTGCGACATTTGGTCCGTGGATATCTATATCAAGAAGACCGACTTTTTTATCCATAAGAGATAAAGCATAAGATAAATTAACTGATACTGTTGTTTTCCCTACTCCTCCTTTGCCACTCATAATCATTATTTTGTGTTTTATTTTACTCATTTTTTCATCTATCTTTTCTTGCTGCTGGTTAAATTCTTTTTCCATAATCACTCCTTTTTTATTTTTTCCCATATGTTTTTTATTTCTTCTGTTATAGGGTCATCTGAAAACTCAACATAAGGTATTTTCTCAACCACTGATTCAAAAACTTTTTCTGAAAAGGGAATATATCCAATAATCTCAATTTTCCTTTTTTTACATATCTCTTCTATTTTTCCTGTGTTTTCAATATTAATATCATATTTATTTATAACCACTTTTGTTTCAATCTTAAAAAATTCAGTAACTCCTATTACCCTTTCCATATCACTTATTCCTGAAAGAGTTGGTTCTGTTATAACTATAGCAAGGTCAACTCCTGATAAAGATGCTATAACAGGACATCCTATACCAGGAGGACCATCTACAATAACATAATCAGCATTTATTTTTTCACCTATTTTATATGCTTCCTCTTTTACTTTTGTTACAAGTTTTCCTGAGTTTTCAGATGCAACATTAAGTTTTGCAAATATAAAGGGTCCATATTTTGTATCAGATATAAACCATTTTCCACTTTCCTTCTCTTTTATTTCTATTGCATTAACAGGACATCCATATACACATGCACCACATCCTTCACAAGAAAATTTATCTATTAAAATTTTTTCAATTGAATTATTTTTACTCTTAAATGTTTTTACTGCCTCAAATCTACATATAGTCAGACATTTTCCACATTTAATACATTTATCCTGATTTATTTCTGCTTCATATCCACCCATAAATACTTCTTCCTTTTTGATATCAGGATGTAAAAGAATATATAAATTTGCAGCATCAACATCACAATCAACAATTACCTTATTTTTTGCAATAGATGCCAAGGATGCAGTAAGAAATGTTTTGCCTGTGCCACCTTTTCCACTTATTATAGTTATTTTTTTCATTTTCTATTCATTAAAATTTTTTCAATCTTTTTAAAAACCTCCTTAAATTTTTTGATATATTCTGGAAAAATATTAACAAGTGGAACTCCTTTTGAATATGACACAGCAATTTCTCTTTTAAAAGGAATACTTAAAAGAACAGGTATCCCTTCTTTTTTAGTATATTCTTCTACTTTATTATCTCCAATATCTGAACGGTTTATCATTATTCCAGAAGGAATTCCCATTTTTTTAGTCATTTCAACTGCTAATATAAGGTCATTTAATCCAAAAGGAGTTGGTTCTGTTACAAGTATACAAAAATCAGCACCTTTTATTGCTTCAACCACAGGACAACTTACTCCTGGAGAAACATCTATAATATTTATTTTATCCTTTAGAATATATTTTTTTACTGCTTTTATTATTGGAGTAGGACTTGCTTCAGAAATTTTAAGTTTACCCTGAATAAAAGAAAAAATACCATTAGCAGTCCCTATTTCAACAGTCCCTTTCTCTTCTTCTTCCTCATATATAGCATTTTCAGGACATACAAGAGAACATGCTCCACAACTATGACAAAGTTCATAAAAAAATAAGACCTTATTTTTCGGTTTAATTACAGATATTGCATTATAATGACAGACCTTACTGCATAGACCACAAAATTTACACTTTGAAATATCTACCTTTGGTTTTGGAACATAAATTTTTTCAATTTTTTTAATTTCTGGCTTTAAAAAAATATATCCATTTGGCTCCTCAACATCACAATCAAGAAATTGAGAATCTTTTCCGAGAGATAGAGATAGTGATGTTGCTATCAATGTTTTTCCAGTTCCACCTTTCCCACTTGCAATTGCAATATTCATCTTATCCTCTTACCATTCTTGTTCCACACTTAGGACATAACAAGGATGAGCAGGGAATGCCTGGTTTATGCTCAACTTTTTCTCCACAAGATGGGCATATACAAAATCCTGTTGGTCCTGCTCCTCTTCCCCTTCTTCCTATACCTCTTCCCATTCCTTTTGGTCCAAGAGGTCCTTTCCCCATTGGTCCAGTCCCATCTCCAAATGGCATATCAATCACCTCCTTTATGTTCACATTCTTTTTTTTCTATAACATAATTTTTACCTGCTTTATGGTTACACAAACTTTCACCGGATACAAGTTTTCCTTCAATCAATTTTTCTATTACATCATTTATTTTCCCTTCAATTCCTAAAATTACCTCAATCCCATACTGCTTTAAAAAACTTATTGCACGCGGCCCTATCCCTCCACATATAATACAATTTACTCCTTTCTGATGTAAAAATTCTGGTAGAAATCCTGGAGAATGTCCGGGATTATTCAAAACTTCTTTTTTTATAACTTTATTATCTTCAATATCAACAATTGTATAAGCAGAACATCTTCCAAAATGAGGTGATACAAATTCACCATCTGTTGCAATGGCAAAACGCATATTCCCTCCTTATTTTATATTTCCCTTTTTAAAACTTTCTATAACATCCTTTATTTTCCCTGTTATTCCTGTTATTACTTTTATTCCGAACTCATCAAAAACTCTTGATGCATTTGGACCTATATTGCCTGTAATAATAATTTCAACTCCTTTTTCCGCTATCATTGTTGCATTTTTAATTCCAACTCCACCCATTCCTTCAGCATTTGTATTTTGAATTGCATTGTAATTATCTGTTTCAGTGTCATAAATAATAAAATAAGCACATCTTCCAAATCTTGGGTCAACATTGGCTTTTAGATTGTTTCCATCAGAAGTTATACATATTTTCATATTATCCTCCCTTTTTCACACAGGCCGGCAAAATGCCGGCCTGTGCGTTCACTTATCTTTCTCCTGCTTTCCCCTCAAGTTCATTAAGTCGTTTCTTTATCTCAGCAAGTTGTTCCTGAAGAATCTTTGTCTCTTCAAGAAGCAATTTTTTTTCTTCCTCTGGATTTAAATTACTTGCAGAATAAGTTGGATAAAGAGAAGCAGTATAAGGATATCCATAGAGAGCAAATCTTCTCCAGAAAAACCCTCTGCCAAAACCTCTTCCTCTTCCGAAACCAAAGTAAGGATATCCATAGAATGCCCTTCTTCTGAAAAACCCTCTACCAAATCCAGGAACATATGGATTCATAAAACCCGGTACAGGATAACCTGCACAATATCCTGCACCTCTTCCTGTCATTGGTCCAAGTCCAAGAGGTCCAGTTCCATCTCCAAATGGCATATCAATCACCTCCTTTCACTTTTTTATTTCCTTTTCAAGTTCTTTTATCCTTTCCTGAATTGCTTCAAGTTCTTCTTTTAAATATGCTTCCTCTTCTTTCAAAATCTCAAGTTCGTCTTCGGCAGTAGGGTATGCCATGGGATAATTCCAGTAAGGTGCCCACGGATACCACCAGCAACCCCATGCAGGAAAACCCATAGATGCTCTTACCCATCCAGGAAGTCCTGTAATTCTATACCAGTGTCTCCATCCTCTTCCCCACCACATAATCTCACCTCCTTTCTTTTTCACATTCTTCACATATTCCATAAAACTGGATTAAATGATTTTTAATTTTAAATTTATATTTTTCAGAGAGTGCCTTTTCTGTTTTCTCTATCAATTTTTTTTCTTCATCAGTAAAATCAGTATAGTCAATTATTTTCCCGCATTCTGAACAGACAAGATGATGATGGTGTGGTTTTTCTTTTTCTTCGTAATTTAATTCATATCTTGTCTTTCCATCTCCAAAATCAAATTTATGAATAATACCCATTCTTGTTAATAAATCAAGAGTTCTATAAATAGTTGCAAGTCCAATAGCAGGATTTATCCTATGAATTAAAAAATATATATCTTCTGCACTTGGATGTTTTATTCTTTCCTTTGCAAGAATATCAAGTATAGCCATCCTTGCCTGTGTCATTCTAAATCCTTCCATCATTATCCTTCTATGTATCCATGAATTTCTGCAGTATCTCATTTTTCCTCCTTATTGAGAATGATTTTCATTATCAATTATACCCCAAAAAATTCTCCCTGTCAATAGATAATATTTTTAAAATTTCAACTAAAAAATTTATTATTTTGCAAAAGGCATATTACCTGTAACTCCTTGTTAAACCCAGCTTATCTGTTTATACAAAATTAAAGATTTTATTACCCTACCCAAAACAATTCGTCAAAAAGCAGAAAGAGGAAACTTCTTGACAGATTTCTTGGGGGCATTTATATATGTGTGATATAATATAAAAAATTGAAAATCGTGGGTAAAGAAAGATTTAAAAAGTTTCTTATGTGAGGATTCCAATTAATTTTATTGTATTCGGGAAATTAATTGTGGATAAAGTATAATGGAGATTGCAAAGTCAAAAAATGGTGTTCCGATAAGATTAACTGAAGAAAAATGGGTTCATATAGTGGAAAACCATGATGATTTAGCAGGATATTACGACGAAGTTTTAATTTGCGTTGAAGACCCGGATTTTATTATAAAAGGATATGGGGATGCACTTATTGCTTTAAGGAAGAAAGATGAGGGGAAATTTTTAGCAGTAGTATATAAAGAGTTATCTGAATCTGATGGGTTTATAATTACTGCTTTTTTTACATCTAAAATAAAATTAGAAAAGGAGGAGATAATATGGCAAAGACAATAGTAAAAAAAGAACTTATGAACGAAATTTTTAAAACAATCCTTTCTCTTTTGAAATTCCCTTATAAAAAGATGTGGATAGATTATGACGAAAAAGCAGATGTATTGTATATAAGTTTTAAAAGACCGCAAAAGGCAACAGATACAGAAATGACAAAGGATGGCATATTAATAAGATACAAGGACGATGAAATAGTTGGGATTACTATTTTGGAAGCATCTAAAAGAAGTGGGAATGTCAAATCTTACTGAAAATCATCCCCTTTAGCCCACCTACGAGGTGGGCTGGGGAGATTGTTGATACATAAGGGATTTCATATTTTTCGTTTCACATTTCAAGATACGGGAGAGTGTTATCTATGTATATCACATCCTGTGTGTAAACTAAATGCGTTCTATAAATCCACACAAATTTGGCATCTTTATTATTGGGCTTCTGTAAGGTTAGAAATTTTCCAATCACCGTTTGGTTGTTTTTTAAGAGTAAAACGCAAAAGTTTTATAATTGGAAAACCTTTTTTTTGTACTAGAACTTATTCTTACTGTAACAGAAGCAGTATTTTCACTAATTGAACAGTTTACTATCTCCCATTCTCTTACTGCATATAATGACTTTGCAAGTCGTGGTTTTGTCCAATAAATATCACCACTTTCTCCTCTTTTTTGCACTTGAAGCCATTCTTCTACAATATTTGTCACTACTTCTTTTAGACTACCAACAAAAACAAAATATTCTGTCCCTTCTTTATCTATATAACCATATTTACCATAAAGTTCGACACACGCAAGCCCTTTACTGAAAGACCCCGCCCCATCATACTTTATTGGTATCACTTCTTTCCCTTCTTTATCTACAAAACCCCACTTACCATAGAGTTCAACAGGAGCAAGACCTTCACTGAAATCCTCCACATCATCATACTTACATGGTATCACAATTTTCTTATTTCTATCGCAAAACCCCCACTTATCTCCTTCTCTATATGGAATTAGTTCTGGCGGACAAATCCCATCAAGATATTTTTTCCCTTTTTTATCTATATGACTCCACTTACCAGTGAGTTTGACAAAAACAAGCCCTAAAAGAATAAATAAAAAAGGTATTGCAAAAACTTTCTTTAAATTTCTCATTTTCCCCTTCCTTCTTTTTCCCTTTTAAATATTTTCAACCCCTACCACTTATTTTATCCCTTTTCAATCTCATTTTCAAATTTCACCTCCACAATCTCCTATAAGCGGGTCATCTCATTCTAACTGGATGTTGTCAAAGGCTCTGTCCTACGAGAGTTTTCACTTTTAGTTTTTACTATTACTTTTGGTTCTGTTTAAATTTATTACTTCCTCTGTTATATCCTTTCCACCTGAAATCACTACATTTTTATCAAACACATAAGAATAACCTTTTCTTTTTGCAACCTCTTCTATATCTTTCTTAACCTTATTAAAAATTTCCATCTGTAGTCCAAGTATTATCTGATTTATTTCCTTCTGCATTTCTTTCTGTTTTTCAATCTTTTCATTACCACTCAATTTTTCAATTTTTTTCTGCCTATCCATTAATTCCTTCTGTAAACTTGCCATTGCTTCATTCATTGCAGGATGCTGACTCATTACCTTCTCCATATCAACAAAAGCAATATTCTTCTTCCCTCCTTTAAATACAGAAAATAAGCAGAAAATTACAGCAAAAAACAAAATAACTTCAAAAACTATAATAAATAATATCCTTCTATCCTTCACAAATTCTTTTAAATCCATTTTTTCTCCTTTCGCACATTTTGTGCAATTTATATTTTTGAAATAATTTTTGGTTTTGTCTTCTCTCCATAAATTTTAACCTTTTTAAATCCAGTTATCCAGAAAAAAACAAAAAAGAACAAAAAAACAAGGATTTTCAATAAAAGAATTTTTAAAAAATAAGAAAAAATAATTCCGAGGATAAAACCAATAAGTGGAAAGCCATAAACAAAAAGAGAAATTTTAAAAAGTATATCTTCATCTATCTCAACAAAAACATTATCTCCAATATCTGCATTTATTTTATTTTCTGCCTCAATCAATGGCTCTCTTGGAACAATCTTTTTGCATAAACCACACCTTTCACATTTATCACTATCTTCCATCATAACAACTGCAATTTCTCCTTTCTTCTCAACCACTTTTCCTTTTTCTTTCATTTTTCTTATAATAGTCATCAATTGCTGCTTTTAGTCCTTCTTCTGCCAGAAGAGAACAGTGTTTTTTTATTGGTGGAAGACCACCAAGGAATTCAACAACATCTTTATTTGAAATTTTTTCTGCCTCTTTTAATGTTTTCCCCTTTGCAAGTTCTGTCACAACTGAACTTGTTGCAATTGCAGCAGCACACCCAAATGTCTCAAATTTTATATCTTCAATTATTTCTTCTCCCTTTTCATTTTTACCAACCTTTATATATATCCACATAACATCTCCACATACGGGATTACCTACTTTGCCTATTCCATCTGCATTTTCAATTCTACCCATATTTTTTGGATTTCTGAAATATTCAAGAACTTTTTCTGTATAGTCCATTTTTCACCTCATATATATTCAAGCATTCTTTCAAGGGA
>Ga0209225_1002285_pt1 | contig 17436 bp, 17 predicted proteins | sample WasSprMetagenome_FD_184732 | JGI IMG/M metagenome (GOLD analysis project Ga0209225, IMG submission 184732) | Sulfidic aquatic microbial communities from Washburn Spring, Yellowstone National Park, USA - WS (SPAdes) (version 3) | ecosystem: Environmental > Aquatic > Thermal springs > Hot (42-90C)...
CACTTAAGCCTTACGATTCAGGGCCCTCGGAGAACTCAAAGCTCGATATGCGACTTTAAGCCAGTACACGCGCGCTACGCCCGCTTCCCGGTACCCTACCCGTCCGTCCCTATGGATGGAGCCCGCAGTTCCCTACACGCCCCTTTCGTCATCGATCCCGTCCGCTCTTTTGGCGCGCGCTCGGGGAAAGCTTAAAGCTGTCCTCCTCGGCGCGTCTCTGTGAAGTCTTTGCGGTTTAGCGTGATCATCGAGAGGGATGAGGACGGCTACTACGTTGCTTCCGTCCCCGAGCTGCCCGGCTGCTACACTCAAGCGAGGACGCTGGACGAGCTCATGGAGAGGGTAAAGGAGGCGGTGGAACTCTACTTAGAGGTCGAGGGGCCGGTTGCCGAGGGGAGGGAGCTGGTCGGCATCCAGTTCATCGAGGTTGTCGTGCGTGAGCCTAAAGCCGCTCCCAGCCGATAAGGTCATTAAAGTTCTCGTAAGGCTGGGCTTCAAGCCGGTGAGGCAGCGGGGAAGCCACGTGATCCTGAAGCGTGAAGATGGGAAAGTTATTGTTGTCCCCGTACACAGGGGTGAGGAGATAGGCAGGGGTTTGCTGTCGAAGATCATTAAGGATGCAGGTTTAACAAGAGAGGAGTTCCTTAGGTTGCTGGAGGAAGTGTAACGGTGCGCGCGGCTGGAGGAAGAATTTAGGTAGGTTTAACCCGGCTTAGTTGTCCGTGCAGCCCTTTTTATGATGAACCCCATCGGCTCCACCCTATCGCCTTCTGGCGTCACGTATTCCATTTCCCCGAAGTTCACGATGACTTTGACTCCCGAGCTGAACTCCGATTCTTGGACCAGGTAGTCGTCTGTCAGGAACTTGTGGCTCACCATTTCCTCCATGGCGATTTCCCGGTGGAGGTTTGAAGCGACTTTGAAAGCTTCTCTCAATTGGTCTCTCCATTCTTTGTAAGCTTCTATGCCGGAGAAGTTCCAGTTTGTCGGGTTTCCGTAGAGGAGGTCGAGCAGGAGCTTCACTCTCGCGAGCTTCCGGCTGCTGTTGAGGGGTTGGCCTTGGTGCCAGTAGGCGACGATGGAGTCGTGGTACACGAGGTTGAAGAGTGGTACGGGTATTCCCCCGAACTTGCCGAACCAGCCGTCGCTCTCGAGCCTCATGATGCCTTCAGCGTAGTGGAGGTGCTTCGCCGCCCAGTAGACCCCGCTTTCAGAACCTGTAACGAGGTTGCAGTCGTTGAGGTACTTGAGCAGCTCGATCTTGTACTCTTTATCTTCGCTCCGGGTGGTCGGGTGCTCGGCATCGTAACACTCGTACAAGGGCGAGGCGGTCGTCGTGTCGACGAAGTAGCAGGTGGGCGCCAGCTCGCTGAGCACCTGGGGGATGTTCCTCCTGGCGAACTTTAGGCCGCACTTCGAGCACACGATGAACGCTTGCCCTCCCTCCCAGACGCCTCCCAGCTGGAGCGGGTGCCCGACGCCCGCAACCTCCCTCGTCTTCACGATCGGCTCCCCGACGCCGATGGAGGGCGACTCGAGGTAGATGTCCTGGTAGTTGTCGTGCAAGCCGAAAAGGTATCCCTGCTTCTCGGCTATGTCGCGAGCCTCCTTGAGCTCGCTGAAGTCTCCAGCCCACCTGCCCGGCGGCCATACGTCGGGGTGGAGGTTGTCGTAGCCCAGAGGACCCCAGCCCGCGAGGAGGATCAATGCTCTATCGATGCCCAAGTTCTCGCGCATGTCCTTCAGGATTTCCTGGACCTGCTTGTAAGTGGTCCTAACCTTTAGGAAGGGGATTCTCTCTCCACCGAACGTTCGAGGGGTAGCGCCTGTCCACGGGTATCTGTCCATTATCCAGAGCTTGACGAGCGGCGCGCCTACGATGCGCTCGACATTGGGGTTGAGGGCGATCTTCTCCTTGAGGGAGCGGTAGTAACCCTTGTCCACCGCGTACTTCCGGAAGACCTTCGCCATAGCGACGTAGTCGCCGCCGCTGATGAACGTGTAGGTTACGGATCTAGGATACCTTAATTCCCCGCGCGAAGGGATCCAGATTGGTGAGATAACGAGCCGCTCTCTATTTCTGGGATCTAAAACGGTGATGAACGCGTGCGCATCGTCCGGCGTGTCGATTACGGCTATGTAGGCGGAACCCCCTTTGACAGCTCCAAACCAGGGCATGGAGAAGTGCCAGCAGCTGTACACGGGGAGCTCAACGGTGAAGAACACGTCCTCCCCCGCGAAATCGGGGTGGATCAAGCCGGCCCTGCTCAGCTTCTCCCTGAGGGAGTTTATGTTCGTGGGGAAGATGACGCCTTGAGCGTAGGGCCAGACGATGTAACCATCATCGCTCTTTTCTAGGTAAAAGCTTCTGAACGGATAATATATTTTCTCTAGGAAGAAACCTTTTGGAAGCTCTATCTTTTCGAGAGTAAAATTGACGCTTGACCCGTCCAGCGATACGCTTACTTCCATGCTTCCGCCTAGCGGAACACCACCAACGCTCACAAGCCCTTTGAAAACAATTTTTGCTTTCAACTCCTTTTCCTTAAACAATCTAACATTGCTTGCGGCCGAAAGGTAGCATACGAATGGCGCGCCGCGATCGGGCGCTCCAAGCTGGACTACACCGGCGGGTTCTCCATCTGGCCAATGCGTCCATTCAACGTTTGAGGATTTATCGAGCACGTCTACGGAACCATTTTCATGGATCGAGACTTTCAGGGATTCGTTCTCCAGATGTAGCGTGCGCTTCAACCCATCACCACGCGCTCTGCTCTTTATTCCATACTAATGTGTTATTCCCTAGGAGAGCAATGCGCAGCGTTCTCTGTCTACTAGAACATTGACGGGTGAGGAGTTCTTCGGGTTGCTGCGTGAAGCGTAACCGGGCTTTCGAGCGTTCAAGCGTGATTCTACGCGTGCTGGTAAAACTTTATAGTTGCGCTGTGCTGCGTGCTGTTATGCAGGATACCAAGTTTTTCAAAAAGCTTGGGCGGAGTGTTTCGAGCCTCGGGTTGGGAACCTGGAGGATGGGGGAGGATAGGAGTATGGATGAGGTTTCGATCGCAGCGCTGAGGAGGGGGATTGAGCTTGGTGCGAGGGTGATCGATACGGCTGAGATGTACGCTGGCGGTAGGGCTGAGGAGCTGGTGGGTAGAGCGATAAAGGGCTTCGATAGGGATGAGCTGTTTATAGTTACGAAGGTTTGGCCCAGTCACGCGCGCTACGATGATGTTTTGAAGGCTGCAGCGGCGAGCTCGCGGAGGTTGGGGACCTACATCGACCTGTACCTTCTGCACTGGCCGTCCTCCGAGGTGCCTATCTGCGAAACGATGAGGGCGATGGAGAAGCTCGTCGAGATGGGGTTAATCAGGCACATAGGCTTGAGCAACTTCGGTGTGAAGGGTATCGAGGAGGCGAGAGCCTGCTTGAAGAGCAACGATATAGCGGCTGTTCAAAACAGGTTCAGCCCAGTCTACAAGAGGGACTACTACGATGTGATACCGTACGCCCAGAGGGAGGGCATGATGTACATGGCTTACACTCCTATCGAGAAGGGGGTTTTGGCGGCGAGCGAGCTGCTCAGGAAGATTGGCGAAAAGTACGGTAAAACCCCAATCCAAGTCGCTTTGAACTGGCTTATCTGCATCGAGCCTGTCGTCCCCATCCCGAAGGCATCGAGGATCGAGCACGTTGAGGAGAATGTTGGAGCGATGGGGTGGAGGCTCAGCCGAGAAGATTTCGAGGAGATTCTAAACAAACTCTAAAAAGCCTTCTATTTTCACCGGCTGGTTGTTTCAAGCACGCGAGCCGAGGAGGGGATGAGGAGCGAGAGACTAGGTCGTCCGCCGGCGCCGCCTTCGCTGCGCCGACCGCGAGGACCCGCCGGTATAAGCGGCTGGACCTTTGCGAGGCGCTCGAGCTTGTGTAGGAAGCGATCAACGTGCGCGCTCGCGCGCGTTCGGGTGAAGAGCCTCTTAGCCGTGCGAAAACTTAAAGGGCTGCCGCAGCGAGAGGTCCTATGGAGGGGAAAAGGGTGCGGGGGGTGCGCGAGCGTCGCTTCCGCTTTTTCGCCCTTTCGAGAAAGAGCGCACTCGCAATCTCGATCGCTTCGATCCTCGTCTTCTTTCCGTCGCTTTCTCCCGCTACGTCTCCCGTTTCCTGCAGCCCTTCAGGCTTGCTCGCTCAGATTCAGATGGTGCGCGAGCAAGCGGACTATATACTGTCTTCCCAAACGGGGACCGGTGCGATAAAGCTGGCTCCTGATAGCAGAGACATAATCCCCTACTTCTCGAACATAGCGGCTGTCGGATTGATCAGGGCGTACAGGTTAACCGGAGACCCCGCGTACCTGCAAGCGGCGAGGATGTGGCTCGACTGGTATTCCGCTCGCCAGAACAGGGAGATCGATAGGTACGGTATCAAAGGCACGATATACAACTTCAAGATCCTGGACGATGGGTCGGAGGTTCCAACCTACGATTACGACTCCAGCGACGCGTACGCTGCAACCTACCTTTGGGCCCTCTACGAGTACTTTCTAGCATCAAACGACCTCTCTTACTTGATGCAAAGAAAAGAGAACATGGACTTGGCGGTGAACGCCATCCTATCGACTATGGATCGCGACAGCTTGACGTACGCGAGACCAGACCTTAGAACCAAGTATTTGATGGATAACTGCGAAGTTTACCGAGGCCTCTACTCGGCGGGGAGGATGCTCTCGGCTTTGGGAGACGATTCTGGCGTAGAGCTGGTGGAGAAGGCTGAAGCGGTGAGGAGGAGCATCCTTTCAACTTTCCTAAGGAGGAGGGGGTACTTCGCTTGGGCTCAAAGCGCTACTGTGAACTTGAGCAACTTTTACCCCGATTTGATGGCGAACTTTTGGCCTGTCATAATGGAAGTTGTTGATGGTAACAGTTCAGTAGCCCAAAAACTTTTTGAAATTCTCAAGTCTTACAACTACTGGGATTTATCTGTTTCGAAATCTTCAGCTGCGATGTCTTCAGCCTACTTCTCCTACCTCGTTGGGAGATCCAACGTAACCCAGTTGCTGCTTACCAGGGCGGCGGCCTTGTACCCTAGAAACGAGTGGCCTTGGCACGTCGCCGAAGCGGCGTGGACGATCCTATCCTTCTACCACTTCGGCGTCGACGGCGGTTTGGTGGTAAGCAGCTCCGAAGTCGAGGAGAGCCGGGGCAGGGTCTCGCTGAGCTTTGCATTAGGAGGCTACAGCAACGGTACTGTAAGGATCTTCGTCCCTATTAACAGCAAGGGGATTGAAGTGGTGTACAACGGTGTGCGGCTTGAGGAGGCGGGGAGAGCGAGGCTTGTTTCCCTCGGCCTAGACAGGTACCTGGAGATCCTGAACGTTGGCCCCGGAGACAGGGTTACGGTCACGCTCCTCCTCGACATCACCGACTCTTCAACCGGCGAGCTCGCAAAACGCTTGCTCGACCCCAAGGTTCTGTTCGAGCTCGTCGCCCTCGCCTCGCTCCTTTTGGCTTTGTTCGCCATAAAGCGGCGAAGGGCGCGAACCAACCGGTTGTCTGGGAGTTCGAGCGGCGGTTAGCGACTCGCCCCAGCGCGAGAGCTTTTTCAGCTAGGCGGTGATCTTCAGGGGGGCAGGTCGCGTGGCTTTAGTAAGGGCGAGGGTCAGGCTGTCGGGGTTAGGGGGAGCTACTCTGCGGTCGCGCTCGCGGACGCCGGCGCCAGGATGACGTTGGTCGACAAGTCCCTCGCGGAGCGCGTTGGCATCGAGTACACGGGCAGGATTCTCAGCTTCGTCTCCGCCTCGGGCCGGCCCCGTTAAGGCGCTGGAGGCGGTGGTCCCCGAGCTCGAGGTGGAGGGCGGGGCGCTGAGGTACGAGGCTGTCGCGGTCGCCGAGATCCCGGAGGCGGTCAAGCGGGTTTTGAGGGAGAGCCAGCTTGACGAGAACGTAGTCCTCGGGCTCCTGACGCTCGAGAGGGCGAGCATGGTGCCCTACACCGCGACGGGCACGCTGAGGAGGGTGGAGGCCTTCATTCTCTAGCGCGCCTCCCGCGGAGCGCAGCAAGGCTTTTTGACCGCCCCGCCGCTAGGACAGCTAGCGGCGCGGCTTTCGCGTCGCGGGCGGGGGTATGGGAGCCGAGAAGGTCGCCGGTGCACCAGGGAGCCCCGAAGCGGGCGGGCAGCGCGCTGGGGAAGGCGGCGGGCGGCAGGCTGAGCGGGCGGCTCGGTTGAGGCTCGCCTCGCTCGGCGTCGGCGCCGAGCTCCTCCGTCTCGATGACCTGGAGAGGGGTTCGCCCCACCTCTGCTTCAGGGTCGAGGAGGGGAGGCCGCTGCTCGTTGGAAGCGAGGGCGAGGCGGAGCTGGTGGTGGCCGGCCGATTCGGCGAGCTGGTCGAGGAAGTCTTGAGGAGGCTCGGGGAGGGGGGCTTCGTCGCCCTCGAGGGGCCCAAGGGTGTCGGAAAGTCCGCGCTGGCGCTGTACTGCGCTTGGCTGGCGCTGAAGCGGGGCCTCGCCCTCGCGCTCCTGCGCGCCGAGCGGCTGGCGGCTGGGTCCACGCTCATCTCGAAAATCGCCGGCGAGGCCGGTGGGAGGCTCCTCGTGCTCTACGACCCCTCGCCGCTCCGGGCCGGCTACGAGCCGGTGGTCGCGGGCAGGGAGGGGGGCGGCGACCTCGAGAGGGCTCTGCGCGTGCTCCTCAGGCTGGCGGGGGAGGGGCGGGTCGCCGCGATCGCGGTGCTGCCGGAGGGCTGGGTGGGGCTGCTGAGCCCCGAGCTCAGAGGGAGGCTCGAGCGATTCACCCTGCGCGTCGACCTCGGGGACCCCCGCTTCCTCGAGGGGGTCGTCAAGGCCTACTCGGGGTGCGCGGGCGACCTCCGGGGGCTCGCCGAGATGCTCAAGGGGCTCGAGGAGGGCTGCACGCTGGCCGCGAAGTACGCCGGCCTGTGGCTGCGCGAGAAGGGCTGCAGGCCCGAGGCCGTCGAGGAAGCGCTCCGCGGCGCGGCGTGCTCCGCGAAGCTGTTCGTCGCCAGCTACATCTGGAGCGTGGTGCTGAGGGGGAACGAGGGCGAGCTGGCGAGGAGGGTCGCGCTGCCCCTGCTCATCCGCGCGCTCTCAGGCCCCATCCCCGAGGGCGTGACCTACCTGACGAGGGCCGTGCGGAGGGACGGCTCCTGGCGCATCTTCGAGCCGGCGGCCGAGGGGGTTGAGCTCGAGGACCTGAGGGAGGCCGACCTGGAGCCGGTCGCGAGGTGGTTCGCCGCCCGGCGCGAGGACCTCGTCGAGGAGGCGCTGAGGGAGCTGTGCGGCGTGGAGAGGGGGTTGCGCCCCGCGCCGGGCCACCCCCGCAGGGAGTTCGAGCTGCTCTCCGAGCTGCAGCGGTGGGCTGTGGGCGAGCTGCTCCGCGAAGAGGGGGGCTTGCCGGCCCCGGACGCGCTCCTCGACTTCGTCGGCAGGAGGTTCGAGCGGGCCCTCGATATCGCCGCACCTGCTTGCTGGCGCAGGCTGGCGATGATCGCGGGCGCCGCCTTCGCGGGATCCCCCCTGGTCCCGCGCGAGGCTCCCTCGCTGCCCAGCGAGGCGCTGGCGCCCTGCGAGGTGGACCGCTTCCTGCTGGTGGCGAGGGGCGCCGTCCCACCGCTGATCCTGTTCATGGTGGAGAACAGGACGTGGCACGGCCCGGGCGAGCCGACGTACCCCCTCGCCCGCTGGCACAGGGAAGCCGCCGAGGAGGTCAAGCGGCTGGAGAAGACCTGGCGCGAGAAGGGCGTCTCGGACCCCAGCGAGCTCCTCTACGCTCTGGGCCTCGCGCTGGCGGTGGCTAAAGCCGTGAGGCACGGCAAGGCGGTGGAGGCGTGGGAGGCGGAGGCAGCCCTCTCCGCGGCGGCTTGGGCGTTGGGCGTCTCCAGCCCGGCGCGCGTTACCTTGCTCCTGAAGGCCTTCAAGCCGCTGAGGCGGCTGGCCCCGCACTGCTACGTGGCGCTCGTGGCTCAAGCCTCGCGGCTCGTGCCTGATTGCAGAGCGGCTTACGAGGCGCTCGCCGCTCTTGAGGAGACCCTGCGGGAGCACGGGGAGGAGCTGAGGGCTAGGGCTTGGCCGCTGGTGGAGGCGGTCTCCGCTCTCTCCAACTTGGTCATCGGGCAAAGGTGGTGCTTCCTGAGCATCCAGGAGCCGATGGTTGCGCGGATGTACGCGCTCCTGAGGGGGCTGGGGGGCGAGCTGCGGGTTATGGCTGAAGTCGCCGCGCTGGCTGCCGCGCTCGAAGCCGGCTTGAGACCCCCCGGCGTGGACCTGAGGAATCGCGCCGAGGAGCTGCTCGCGGAGCTCGAGAGGATGGAGGAGGGGGAGCCGAGCAGGGAGGTCGCGGACTGGGCAGAGACGCTGGCGTTCGAGCCGGTGGAGCTCAGGCGCCGCGTCGTGAGAGCGTTGAGAAGGGAGCTCACCTTCGCGCTCGCGAAGCGTTTGGTGTTCGACGGCGATCTCGACGCAGCCGCTAAGCGCTTCGCGAAAGCCGTGCTCATCGTAACAGGGCCCGAAACGTGGTTCCGGGACCTGCTGAGGGTGCTCTCGTGGGTTGCGCGCTGCTCCGTGCTGAAAGCTGGTAGCGTGAGCGAGCTGGCGAGCGAGGCCAAGCTCTTCGAAGACGCGTGGGAAAAAACTGAGGAGCTCAGGTTCGTAGCGACGCACTTTGATGTGGCGATGCACCTGGCGGAGTACCTCGCCTACCTGGCACTGGCGGGAAGGGGCGGCGAAGCTTCCAAGCTGCTCGAGGAGGAGCAGCCCCTCCTCCAGAGCCTGCCGTGCGGGGGTGTCGAGCTCAAGCTCCTCCTCAAAGCCCTGGGAGTCGAGGTGGGCGAAATCGCGCTGCCCGAGGTCGCCGCGGCGCTGAGCGAGCACGTGGACGACCCGCTCCGCCCGGCCTTTCGGGCCCTCGCCGGCTTAGCCAAGGACGCCGAGGAAGAGTGCAAGGCGCTCGAGGGAGAGCGCAGGGAGACCTGCCGGCTGGCGGTAAGCGCCGTCGGGGGAAGCGCGCGGGCCGCCGCGCACCTGAAGCGCAGGCTCCTGCGGGAGCTGGACGAGTACGCAGGCGCTAGGCTGAGGGAGAGCGCGGACGCCGGCGAGCGCGAGGCGGTCGAGCGCTTCCGCCGCGAGCTCCATGAGTTCGTGGAGGAGCGCGACGCGGCGTCGGTGGTGCAGCTCTTCGCCCCGAGGAGCTCGCTGGGGAGCTTCGCCCTGATGCTGTGGGCTTTCGTCAACGGCGACGGGGATCTCGCGAGAGCTCTAGCGAAGCACGCCTACCTGATCTTTGGGGGGAGGCTCCTCCGCAGGCTCTTCCGCGAAGCCGCCGAAGCGCGGAGCGGCGACGAGCTCAAGCTCGCCCTCCTGAAGCTCTTCTACCTATACATCTAGCGCTCGACCGCAATGAGAGAGCCCAGCGAGCGGCGCGCGCTATGATCAGGTCTACGCCTCTCTTCAAGTTCTTTGTGACCTCGAACACCGCCCCGCCGGACACCTCCACGCCCTGGGGGACGACGCCCACCCTGCAGTAGCATACGATCTTCAGCCTCCCGCTCTCGTCGGTAGGTTTCAGCAAGGCGTGGCGAGCGGATGGCGCGTCTCGCGGCAACTTTAAGAGCGCTCGGGGAGCGCTGATTTAGGGTGAGCCTCCAGCTAGCTGTGAGGAAGCTGCTCGAGTACGACCCGGACATAGTCGAAATTGTGCAGTTCGGCTCCTCGGTTTACGCGCCAGAGCTCTCTAGGGATGTGGACTTGCTCGTCGTGACCAAGAGGGCGAAGGAGTACCAGGGCTACTTGGACGCGGTGAGCCCCCTTGAAGCTGATGTGATCGTCGTAGAGGTGGGCGAAGCTGTTGGGGAGAGCCTCCTCAGGGGGGTTCTCGGCTCCTCCAGGATCCTGTACGGGGATGGGAGCTACCTAGCGGAGCTCGCGAAGCGGCTGGGGGATCCATCCTTCGAGGAGGCGAGAGCTTCGCTGAAGGCTGCTCTAGACTACTTCGAGCTATCGAAAAGGACGGAGGACGACCTGGTTAGAGACAGGCATGTGAGGGCCGCGTTCGACGCACTCTTCCACGCGGCGAGGTTAGCTTCCATGGCTTACCTCTCGACGGAAGTGGGCAGGTGGGGGTACGTGAGGAGGAGGCTCGAGGAGCCTTACAGGGTCATCTTCAGTGAGTTCATAGAAACCCTCCACGTAAAGTACTCCTACAACGGGGATTACCCGAAGGAAAACCTTGAAGAAGAATTCAAAAAGTGGCTCAAAAAAGTGGAAGAGTACATATCAACGCTGGAGTCGGGGCACCGACGTGCGCGTCGGCTCCGCGCTAGGCCGCCCCACCGCTAGCGCGCCGAGCTCTTCAGTGCGTGAATCAGCTTCTTCGCGTCTTCCCTGTTCAAAGTTTCGTCGATGGGAGACGCGCGCGGTGGGTGATTGAGCATGTCAAGCAGTACCCGATCCTCGTCCACTAGGACCGATGTTACAGCGGTTGTAACGTAAGATGGATGCTCCCTCCCTCGACACTCCACCACGGTCTCGAGGGCTCTGCGTTCTCTCGTTAAAAGATCGCTTGGCGGAGCTCTCAGTTTTTGTTCCACCTCTACACCTTTTTTTAACTAACTAGAAAAACGGTTCCTTCGCTGGAAGTCTAGGTAACCTCTATACTTGGTCTCTCCTAATGTCTTTGCGTATCTCCCCTTTCTGGATGTACTTAAAGGGCGCAAACGTAATGGCTGTCTTTAGTGCGCTGGAAGCCGTAAAACTTTAAGCGTGCGTATTTTATATATAAGAAAGAAAAACTGTGACAGAAGATATGCGGTGAGGTGATGTCAATTGCGAATGTGGGTACTACTGGAAGTCAGGTTAGCGCGTGCTTCTAACAGCGCGCTAGAGGAGTGCTTTCTAATGCTGGAAGGCTTTAGAGCCGATGGTAGGTTTTTCGAAACGATCTTCTAGGTGGGCTGGTTTGGGGAAGGCGGAGATTCTGTTTCTCCTGCTCATCGCGGTTTTCCTAGTGTATTTACAGCTCCTCCACTTTTCGGCTGCTAACGTGAAGGTGATCGTAGAGGAAGTGCGCTTCCCCGATCTCACCGACACGTTGAGTTTAGCCGCCACGCGCCGGCTTAGAGTGGGCTTGGGCTTGACGGTTGAGGGTAAGGGTCCTCTACCGGTGGTTTTGCGTTCTTACGCTTTCGACGTGTTTGTTGAGAGCGCCTACGTGGGTATGGTTACCAGCAACCAAGCGGTCGAGGTGAAGCCGGGCGAGGCGCGCATTTTGCGCGAGGTGTTCACGATCAAGGCCGTCCAAGTTTCGACTTATGATTTGATGTGGGTCGCTCAAGCCGTAAGGGAGTACGGCAGCGTGCTTGCGGAGCTCGACGGCTACGTGGAAATCGATGTGCTCTTCTACACGGTGAGGATCCCGGTGCGGTACCATGCGCGGGTGGAGCTCGGTTAAAACTGCAACGCGCGCAGGCAACAGCTTCACCTCTCGCGCAGCTTTGCATAATCTGAGGGTGCGTAGGTGCTTCTCTCTCCGGCAACACAGAAATATTGCTGCACCCCTCGGATGCGTCTAGGAAGGTTGAACCCAGTAGGGGTACCCGTTCGAAACCGCGCACGAGCGTTGAGTTCAAGAGAGTCGCGTTCTCCATCATTGTGGGCTTTCTCCTGGGGATACTGAGCGGGATCTTCGGGGCTGGGGGAGGTATACTGTTCCTTTTGACGCTTATACTTCTCCTCAAGTACCCCATCCACAAGGCTGTTGGAACTTCGACGCTGATGATGGCTGTAACAGCTCTATCGGGGGCCATCGCCTACAGGCTCAACGGTTACATATCCTTCCTGGCCGCCGCTCTCGTTGGTGCTGGGACGATCGCGGGTGGGAGAATAGGAGCAGTCTACGCCAACAAGGTTCCAGAGGAATCTCTCTCAAAGATCATTGGAGCGATCTTCGTCGCGTTGGGAGTCTTTATGATCGCTGAGCAGCTTTTCCGAATATAACTCTGGCGAGAATCTCCACGGTTCTCCCGTAAGCGCACGCTATTGTGAAGAGCCTTAGTCTTCTGTTTTCGCTAGGCGGAGGAGGAGCGCGAGGGCGAGCGGAAGGAGGTTTAGAGGGTTTTGGTAAAACGCCGCGTTCATGGATGATAGGAAGGCAGTGAAGTAGGCGAAAAAGTCGGCTATGTCTTCGATGTCGGCGAGGGCGCCTGCTACCGCGGAAACAGTGCTTACGAGGAAGAGCGCGAGCTCGCCCGACCGGTTGGGGGTGAAAAGGTCTAGCGGAAGCTGGAGGTTTCCTTGCAGATTACTCATTGTAAAGATGGTGCCGGCTGTCGCGAGGCTGTACATTAAGCCGACGAAAGCTCCGACGACAGAACTCAGTGCAATTACCGCAGCCACGGTGATTAGCCTTTCAGACTTGAGGTTAACCCCCATTACCAGTACGTAAACCTTCAACTAGCCTTTTTATGCTACCAGGTGATTTTGTCGCGGTATCAGCATGAGATTACTGGGGTCATGCAGCGCTTTTCTCCTGCAAGCGATCCTTAGCGTACGGGAAGAAAGGTGGTATCGAGCGAGTTGAGCGTGTGCATTGCACGTTGGATTGCTCGCTTAAAAAAAGTTTATGATTGAAACCGGCTACCGCTCATCTTTGATTACGGTCTTTAAACCCAGTAGCGTTGCTAGTTCCCCGAACTCTTCACGGTGGTCACCGTAGAATAAGACTCTGTGCCAGCCCGCCCGCCACCTGAATTTGCCTGCGATGGCTTTGGCGTTAGCCTTGATCTTGAGGGCCGTGGCGCATACGGTTGGATCGTACACGGGATCTTCGGATGTGCCCGTGTGTATCGTTAGCTCCCTCTCCTCGGGGTTGAGACCGATCTCTGTTACCGGCTCGTTTGCTGGTAGCTTGACGTATACCGAAGCGTGCTTGGTTCCAGCGTGAGCGGTTACAATCCGAAATGGGGCTTCGGGCTTGCTTGAGCCGTGCGGGTTGGTGGGTGCTGTGCAGTGGTAGCATATCAGCCTGCTGTGCTCTTCGTCGATGCCTGGGTCGTTTATGAAACCCGGTTTACCGAGTAGGTACTTGCCCATCAGCAGGATAACCGCCGAGTACGGGTCTGCTTCGCATACAGGCACGATCCCGTCGTACCAGAATTGCATGGAGCCTAAGCAAGGCCAAGCGTCGAGGTAACCCGCGTACCTCAGGACGATGCAGTCTACGGCTACGGCATCGGCGTTTAAGTCCCTCGCTAGAGCTTTAAGCGCTAGGTACAGTTTAGCCGACTTGGCGATTTCCTCGCGCGAGGGGTCTTCAACGGCTTCAGCGGCTTTAACCCAAGCCTCAGCGATTTCGGAAGCCTCGCTCTCGCTAACGGCGTCGTAGTACCTAGCTTTGAAGTCTCTAACGTCGATAGTTATCGGCGTTACGCCGAATAGCGACTGGAGGCTCCTGAACATGGACAGCTGATCGACGCTGAGCGGGAACTCCAAGTCGGTTAGCAGCTTAACGTCAGGCCCTACTACGAAGGCAATCTTAGATTCCCTAAGCCTGGCTATCGTTTCCAAGAGCTTTACCCTGCGTAGAGCGTTGTGGCTGGCAACATTCATTGTTGAGTAACCGACTACAGGGTAGCCCGAGCTCCTAGCTTTAGAGTACTCGTAAAGGTACTCGCCGGCACCGTAGAGGGCGTGGGCGATCACAACAGTCGGTTTACCGCTCTGGATGATAGGTCTCGAAAGCCCCGGTATCGACATCAATTGGAACACGAGGAAACCCGCTGAGCCGCTCTCCTTAGCGAGGAAATCGTGAGCGTCTTTCACGCTTGAAACGAAGTAGAAAGTGAAGTCGATGTTTGGGTATAGGCTCTCCAGCGCGGGCTTGATGACGTTAAGCCAGGAGCTGCTCCAGGTAACTAGAGCCACGGGCACGTGAACTTTTTAGCGCGCGTCTCCATCGTTTGTTCGGCCAGTTCTCACCAATAAGCATTCCCTTAAATTCAAAGAGCCGCGCTGGTTGAGCGGTGCTGGGCAACTCGCTACCTGGACCTTTCCACCTGAGCGTGAAAGAGGTCAGAGTAGCGGTTTTCTTCATTTGTCAGAGCTTTGACCCTTCCTCATCCCAGCTAGCGGATGGCTTCGATCTTTTTCACTTTTACTGTAGCTCCCGGAAGTATACCGTACCTTTCCCTCGCGCTCTTCGGTATCGTAAACTGGCGCGAATCTGTGTGATGCGTTCGTATCAGCTCGGCATCGATCGTCAGCTCCTCCCCGCTGTACTCTAAGGTGATACGCGCGTAGCGCGCCTCCTGCAGGCCGAGCGCTCTCACGAGGCTTGCCGGAATCAAAACCTGGTTGTTCAAGTACACTTTAGCCTCGTAGGGGAGAACCGAAGCACTTTCAGAGCGGGATCGGTTACCCATTGCAGGAATTTTACTTTTCCCGTTATTTATACCTTTCCATATACAGGGTCTGCCACGTATACGCCTTTCAGAGCTTCACCGGATGCTTAGAGATCGCAAGGTTGTGTACGAGGGTTGGGGTGAGCACGCCCAGCGATCCTGCTGGAACCGATTTCCAAGGGGGAAATGGATGCGTAACTACCAACTTCTTTCAAGTGTCCGGCAGCGCGATGAGGGGTAGGAGTTTTTGCAGACCTAGGCGTTGAAGAGCGTGCGCGTCGAGTTGAAATGGAGGTTGTGTTGCTCTTATTTTGTAGCTTTGTAAACTCTGAAGTTCGATTTGCTCCTCCACTCCTCCCCGACCATCGGGATCCACTTGTCGGACACTACGTACAGGGCTACGCGCCCCGTCTTCGCGTTAACCATGTACGCGCCGTAGCCGGGGGTGTAGGCGAGCCACATCGTGCCGACCATGTCTGGATTGGGGAAAGCGACCTTGTAGGGGGGCTCCTCCCGCGCGGCAACGAGGACGTATGGCCTGGGTACTTCGCAGAGGAGCACCTCCACCGGCTCCGGGAGGCGGGCTCGGGCGTCCCTCTCGAACTCTTCCCTGGACACGGCCAGCTCCCCCCGCACCCGATCGTAGTCCAGCGGTTCGATCTCGATGAACCTTCCTCCCCCGGTCTGGTAGAACCTGGGGAGGAGCAGCCTCGACTCCACGTGCTCTCTGAGGCTCTCGGAGAGCTCGGATACGGCGTCCAAGTACCTCTTCCCGAGCTCTATCGTCTCCCTGCAATCCGAGCTGCAGGGCGCGTGGGCGACAGCCCAAAACTCGATGGGGATGGCCTGGTCCCTCCCCTTCTCCAGGAACTCCTCGTAGGCTCTAGCCCTGGAGGCGGGCCCCCGCGCTGCGTAGGACTCCACGCAGCACTCGGGGTAGCCGTACATCGCCCCCTCCGCCACGGTTAAAGCTTTCTTAACCTCACTGTAGGCTTTCCCACAGCTGAATGTTGCCAGCTTTCCTTTTAAGGTAGCGAGGGATAGGCTGAACTCCTCTATTTTCTTCTTCAGAGCGGCGACCTCTTCATCGTAGCAGATGAAAATCCAGGACTGGTACGAGTCGTGCGGTCTCTCCTCGAAATGTATCAAGTTACACTTATCGCAAAATCTCACAAACCACTCTTTAACTTCAAGAGGTACAACGAGGCTGGCAGCAGGCTTCTCCCTCTTCAGCACTGCTGCAAAGGAGATGATATCTCTGACGTGGAGCTTCGTGAGCTGTTTGAGGTCCTGCATTCGATCCCAGCCTCCTGGGTAGTGGAATCCGATATAAAGTCTAGCTCGGAATTAACAAGATGCGTAGCGCGCCCTTTAAGCATTAATACGTCTCCGGGCAACCTCTTCGTTGCGGGTGGGTATGCATAACCGTTTCCAGTGGCCGAGCGGGTACAAGTGCGCTGTGTCGTTAACCTTCGATGACGGCTTGCCTTCTCAGCTGAGGATTGCCATCCCCCTGCTCGATAAGTACGGGGTGAAAGCTACTTTCTACATAAACCCCTCCGGCAACGACTGGGCCGAGAGGCTGAAGCCTTGGCGCAAGGTGTCCGAGGAGGGTCACGAGATAGGCAACCACACTCTATCGCACCCCTGCTCGTGCGTCTACCCCTTCAGCGAGGGCCACTGCCTTGAGGAAATGGCGCTCGAGGATATCGAAGCCGACATCCTGGAGGCCCAACGAAGGCTCGAAAGCATCGCGGCTAACGGGAGGGTAGAGACCTTCGCCTACCCTTGCGATGAATCTTTCGTGGGAAGGGGGGCTTTGAGGAGGAGCTACGTCCCCGTCGTGGCGCGCTACTTCCTTGCGGCTAGAGATGGGGGTTACCCACCGTGGTGCAACAACCCCCTCTCGTGCGATCTCCACCACCTGTGGTCGTGGCCGGCGGATAAGCTCAGCCTAGCGGAGATGGTGGGTCTCGTGGAGCTGACGGCCAACAATGGGCGTTGGGCGATCTTCACCTTCCACGGTGTGGGTGGGGATTACCTGCAAGTACCGGAGGACGATTTCAGAGTCCTGCTCGAGTACCTGGTGGAGAGGGGGGACGCCTGGGTCGCACCAGTCGCACAAATCGCAGCTTACGTTTCCGAAAAGCTGAAGGAGCTGCAACGGCTGTAGGGGGGCGCGCAGATAGCGTTACGAACGCTGCGCATACCAGCGATCACTGTTAAAATCCAACTGGAATTGAAGGGGGTGGAGAAGCTCGATATTGGCTAGAGCGAAGAGGTCGGGAGGAGGGAGCTCGAAGAGGCTATTTCTACGCTGAAGGATCGACAGCGTTAGCGCGCGCTTGTGATGCACCCTTGTTAGCGAAATACTGCCTGTGTTGCGGCATTAGACCGCTTGAAATGATCCATTCCGCCGTCGGTGAAAGACCTGTAGGAGACCTGCCTAACCATCCTGGGAATAGCCGAATCTCATCCATCCAGGCAGCCCCGTCAAATAGTACATTCTCCTCCGTCTATACCCCATTTTTAATCACCTCCAAGCATAAGGGTAATAGTACAGGCTGTACTGTGGGTAATAGTACGGTGCGATCGCGCGCGTTTAGTAAGGTTTTAACGTCTTACCGCATAGACGTAATGGTATGAAGTGTTTGATTTCTGTTTCCAGCGCACCGGTTGCTGGGCTTGGAGATAAGAAGTATTACGATTTAATCGGCACTGTAGACGTGATGAAGAAGATTCTATCCGAGTCGGTTGTGGACGGTTTTGAGCTGCAGCTTGAGCCGGAATGGGATAGTGAGAATCCTCCTTTGACCGACAGGGATCTTGCAGATTGGACCAAGACCCCTAAGTATACGGCTAGGGAAATACTGGATGTTTTGAAAAGTGAGGCACTGCCCATATTATCCGTACATGCGAGCAGAGACATTGGCTCTTATCTTTGTTCAAGCCGGGAGCGCGATTGGGAGAAAGGGAAACGGGTTGCGTATGATGCTTTACTTATCGCCAGCGAGCTGAAAGCAGGTGTCTG
>Ga0209225_1002287_pt1 | contig 17423 bp, 15 predicted proteins | sample WasSprMetagenome_FD_184732 | JGI IMG/M metagenome (GOLD analysis project Ga0209225, IMG submission 184732) | Sulfidic aquatic microbial communities from Washburn Spring, Yellowstone National Park, USA - WS (SPAdes) (version 3) | ecosystem: Environmental > Aquatic > Thermal springs > Hot (42-90C)...
CCTCCAAGTTCTTATAGAAGAGATTGGAAGGAATCTCGTAGATTTCCTTGTTTAGGAGGAAGGATTCCATCGCTGGCAAGTCCCACCAAAGTTGTTGTCTCTGTCCCATAACGAAGGAGATTTGCTTCAGGAATTTCTCCTTCCTTTCCCAGGGGATGAAGCCGAGAACTCTTGCCTCTCCCGAGGTGGGATAGAGGATGCCGGAGAGGATTTTCAGGGTAGTTGTTTTCCCCGCTCCATTTGGACCGATATAGCCGACGAACTCCCCTTCTTCTATGAAGAAGGAAATGCCCCTCAGCGCCTCAACATCCCTATACTCTCTTTTAAAAAGCGCCTTAAGGGAACCGATAATCCCTTCCTCCTTCTCATAAGTGCGATAAACTTTCCGAAGAGCTTTGACCTCTATCATGTTGTTGCAAATTAACAATTAGTAATAGGGATTTTTCATTTTGATTTAGCTGGGAATTCACTAAAGTATACTCCAATACCCGTACAATAGGCAAGACCCCAAGAATTTATGTTCTAATTGACGGATACGGAAAGTTCCCAAAAAATCTTTTCCCCTACATAAAAATACTCATAAGAGCTATAAGATTTGGTGATTAATCTTTTCGGTGACCGAGATACTTTTTTGAAAGGAAAATCTTATGGCAATCTCGCTTTTAAAGAAGAAAAGACTACTTCGTCGCTCCGTTCTTCGCACCTATGGGTATAGGTTTTTGATGATTTATTTGCCTACTACTCCCTATATGGATTCATTCTCAAATTTTCATTTTAAAAAACCCTCGCATTATGATTTGACTGGAGAAATTTTGAATTATACGATATACCCTTTTCCCCAACACATTTAAAGAATGGTTTTTTGCCCCGCTTATAAATTTTCCCTCGTTATTCCATATCCATTTCAAAAATCTTTATCCACGCCAGCAATGACAATTGGGTAGCTGTCATTGCGAGGCTTTCCGAAGGAAAGCCGTGGCAATCTCTTTTTCACATATACCCTGCCAAGTGAACCTTCTATGATCCAGAATTGAGATTGCTTAGCTTTCTCTTGCAATTACAAAGACGAGATTGCCACGCCTGACTGCTGACGCAGTCAGGCTCGCAAAGACAGACCGGGTGCTTTGCTCTCCAAAATGATTACTAACTTTGCAATGACTGAAAAGTCGCTTTTCTTCTCGCAATGGCAATCTCTCCCTTCCAATTTCAGTCCTCTAAATCCTTGGCTTCGTAGGATTGGATAAGCGTCTTGATGATGAAAGCTAACTTTTCCGCTTCCCCAGCATCGGGGATGAATTTGAGAAATTTGCTCACCTCTTCCCTTCCTCTCTCTTCTCTTGCCCTCTTCTTCAACTCCCCTGGAATCCTCACCCTGACTCCAAACCTTAAAAGATACCTCTCCAGCTCTTTCCTATCCAACATCAAATATAGTGGCTCGGTGCCTTTGATGAGATTTAGAGCGATATTTCTGCTCCCAGTCAGGAGACAGAGCTTCTCAAATAAATGTTCAACAATTAACGCTGCTAAAATCGGCAAAGAATTCCTCTCCTCCTTTGACATCCCCTCCAGTCCCTTTAAATTTTCATATAAAATTGATAAATTCGTTTCCAAATCTCTGAGGAAACCCTTTAGAGAATCGTTTGAAAGATAAATCCCGCCTTTTCTTATCTTGGTCTCTATTTTGTATTCCTTATTAATGAAGCGAGGGAGGTTCTCCGCGCTTTCCTTGAGAAAATCTCTAACAGGCGGAGGCGGTGGCGATGGAATGAATGACATAATTTTCATCCATTTCACTCTCTCAAAGCCTTTAACCTCCACATACTCTTTATCCCTCACCCTTATCTCTATAAACTCCGAATCCCTTATCAGTTTAGTAGCATTCCTCATCAGGAAGTAGGGTATGCCCAGTTCTCGGCATAAGATGGCAAAATGATTGAGAACGCCACCTTCCTCGCAAATAACCGCTTTTGCGTTCTTCAGGAAGAGGACGAACCCCGGCTCAGCCCTCCTTATAACCAAAATGCCGTCCTCTTCCACCTCCCTTTCTATGAACGCCCTTCCCCTTATAAGGGGAGTGGAAACATAGGATAAAGGAGAATCTAAAAACAAAGGTTTTATCTCTCCCACATTAATTGGGCGGGATTGGAGGATGAATATCTTGTCTCTTTCCAATGCCCATTCAATATCTTGTGGTAAACCGAAAAATTTCTCTATTGATGAGGAAAGGCAAGCGATGGCGACAGCGGTTTCATCGCTTAAGCAATATCTTTTTATATGAACACTGGCTAAAACAACGCCTCGTGAAGTAAGTTTCGCCTTGAGGTTTTTATTTCCGATTCTTTTCTCTCGTATTTCCCAGCTGTTTTTATCCACGACATAAATATCAGGCTCAACTTCCCCTGAAACGAGCAAACTGCCCAACCCCCAAATCGCCTCTATTATGCATTCCTCTGGATAGGAAAGACACACCCCACTGACTTCACTCCTCACCATCTCTTTAACTATTACGCTCATAGCTCCCTCCAAAGGCAAATCCCTCTCCAATCTCAAGAAAATCGCGGAGGGATTATAGAGGGATGCCCAGCATTTCTTGATTGCCTCAAATATTTCTTCTTTTGACACTCCCAAGAACGAATCGTGAACTCCCGCAAATGAGACGCCAAGAGAATCTTCCCCCACGGCAGATGAGCGCACAGCGTAGAAAGGGGAAACAAGATGTTTGATATTTTCCTCAATTTCCTCTTTGACCCGCACTGGAAGTTCACCCGCCATTATTTCCCTTTTTAAGAGAAGACTTTTAAAGTTTAAGTTTTCAAAATCAGTCCCTTCAAGTATCCTCCTTATCTTGTCCTCTAAACCATTGAAGCGAAGGAATTCATCGTAAGCGTCGGTGGTAAGCACCAAGCAACGAGGGATGTCGTATCCCGCCTTTTTAAGCAAGCCCAAATTATATGCCTTCCCTCCAACCTTTAGAGAGAATTCCTCTTCGCTTTCAACATTCTCAATCTTCAATATAAATCCCATTGAAAATTTAAGAGAAATTCATCCTCTTCTGAATTCCACCTCATAGAGGATTGAGTATTGGGGTCCTTGGGGGAGGAGGATGCTTCGCATAAGCGTTATCTTCTCCGCCGTCATTTCGCCTATGTGAACATCGCCAACTTCTCCCATAAGCCTCGTCAATTGCCCGAGATTCCTCGGAGAACGCACCCTCCCCAATGTCAAATGGAAGGAGAAAGGCTTCTCGGGAGGTATCCCAATCTCCCTAATCCCTCTCTCCAATTCCTCCGCTATTTTGGACAAGGAATCGCCTTCCCCACCAATCCAAACGACCCTCGGACGCCTCAAATCGGGAAACGCACCAACCCCCTTGAAAACGAGCTTCTGGGGACTGAACCGTCCTGCTACCTCCTCCATCAATCTCTTCACTTTCTCAACCTTCGCCTCCTCTATCTCCCCCAAGAAGCGAAGCGTGATATGAAGGTTCTCTCTCTCCACCCATTTCACATCAGCATTAGCCTTCCTCAGTCTACTCTGAATCTCAACCGCCTTCTCCTTAATTTCATCTGAAAGGAGAATCGCTATGAAGCACCTTATTTTTGGGGATGTTTTATCAGCCATCTTCTCACCATATCCAAAGCTGTCTGTGAGGAGCGCCAGCGAACCATCTCCCTATCCCCAGGGAATATGTTCCTTTGGCAAATCGTCTCCTCGGGAGTTGCCAGCGCTATATAAACCAAGCCAACCGGCTTCTCGGGCGTCCCACCAGTAGGACCGGCTATCCCCGTTATCCCCACACCCAAATCCGCCTTTATCACCCTCCTCGCTCCCTCAGCCATCTGCCTCGCCACCTGCTCGCTCACCGCCCCATACTTCCTCAAATCCTCCTCATTCACCCCCAAGACATCCCTCTTAACCTCGTTAGCATAAGATATCACGCCTCCGAGAAAATAATCCGAGCTTCCCGAAATCCTCGTTATCCTATAGCCCAATAGACCGCCAGTGCAGGATTCAGCAACCGCCAAAGTCAGCCCCCTTTCCCTCAACATCCTCCCCACAACCTCCTCCAATTCCTCCTCATCAACCCCATATATATCTTCCCCCAACCTCTCCCTCACTTTACGCTCGTACTCCTCAACCATCTTCCTCGCAGTTGCCTCATCCCCCTTTGCGGTAATTACGAGATGAACCTCTCCCGTCTTAGCAAAGGGAGCGAGGGAGGGATGACCCTGAGGAGCCATCAAATCCTGCAATATCTCTTCAACATAGGATTCCGGTCTCCCCACAACCCTCAATGTTCTATGTATTATCACCTCGCCCGGGTTCTTCTCCCTTAAATACGGCTTCACCTTCTCCTCAACCATTGGAATCAGCTCGGAGGGCGGTCCGGGCAAGGCTATTATTATCTTATTATCCTTCTCCAGGATGAAACCGGGCGCAGTGCCCACCTTGTTCTCAATAGGGATTGCTCCCTCCGGAAGATAAGCCTGCTTCAAATTTATCTCCGCCATCTGAACTCCCCTTTTTCTGAAGAACTCCCTTATCTTCTCAGCGAGCTCCTCTTGGAAAACCAAGGGAATTCCCAAGGCTTCGCAAATTGCCTCTCTCGTTAAGTCATCGCTCGTCGGTCCGAGCCCACCCACGGTCATCACCAAATCGGAACGGGAGAGGGCTTCCCGCAAGACATCCACTATTTCCTCTAAGCTATCCACAACTGCCGACTTCCTCAGCACGCTTATCCCGCATTCCATAAGGATTCTCCCTAAATAGGCGGAATTGGTATCTATCGTCCTTCCCGAGAGTATCTCGCTTCCTATTGAAACTATCTCAGCCTTCATCATAACCTCCTCTGCTGAATGTATTCCTCCTTTGTATTCCATTCTCTAAGATATGCGATATATTTCTCAAATAGCTCCTCCGCTTTGGCTCTGTAGTCATCTATTACATTTATTTCCTCGTTGGGGTCGGAGGGAAGGTGATAGAGCTCGGGATGCATATCTCCCGCGCCCACGATGAGAGCCCAGACACCATCGGTTATCGTGCTCGGCTTCAGCCTCCAAGCATATTGAGCCCAATTGTAGGGATTGAGGGAAACCCTCTCCTCCGAGGCTGGCTTATGGATTATCGCCCAGGAGGAAACAGCTATGTCTCTTCCCTTCTCCTTTCCTTCTATAATGGGAAGGAGCGATTTCCCCTGAACGGTTGAGGGAATCTCAACCCCGGCGAGCTCCAAGATTGTGGGCATCAAATCGGGAGGCTGAGTGAGGGCATTCACTTTAAGATGTTTCCCCTCGGGGAAGCGGATGAACAGGGGAATCTCCCTCACCTCCCGATATATCTTCGTTATCTTCCCCACCAAATTATGCTCACCGAGATAGAAGCCGTGGTCGGTAGTGAAGACAATCACCGTGTTATCCAAAAGCCCCAAATCCTCAATCTTCGCAAGCAACTTCCCTATCCATTTATCAACCATAGTCGCTTCCCCAGCGTATAGAGCACGCATATGTTTCAGTTCCTCCTTTGTCAGATAATCCGCCGGACCATAGATGGGATAGATTACCTCTTCGCCTTGATAATCAGGGTCATAGAGGTCAACGAACCATTTGGGAGGGTCCCAGGGCTCGTGAGGGTCAAAGGTATCAACATAGAGGAAGAATTTCCCATCTTTATAATTCTCCTCAAGCCAATGGATGGCTTCCCTCATAGTTTGGGCGCAGAAATAATCCTCCTCATATTTTCTATGATAAACATTGCGAAGATATTGGGTCACCGTTCTCGCCGTATCCCTCAGTTTCTCGGGTGAGCAGGGGAGTTTGACCTCCTTTGGGGCAGTGCGATATCTATCGTTCTCCTGTCCTCTTATCCAAGTCCAGGCGGAAAACCCCCTCGCGTAGTTGTAACCCTCATTCATAAGATGGGGAGTATCGACGATGAACATAGTTGTATAGCCGGCGGAGGTGAGGAGTTGGGAGAGGACGATTTCATCTTGAGACAGGGGAGCCCAATCGGTGTATGTGAAGGTGAATCTGCCGGTGAAGAGGTCCCGGCGGTTGGGGATGGTGGGGAAGGAGGCTGTGTAATGCTTCATAAATACGACGGATTCCTTGGCGAGCTTATCAAGGTTGGGGGTTTGGGTTTTGAGGGAGCGATTGCCATAGAAAGAGAGGTTGTCTCTTCTGAATGTATCGGAGACGATGATTACAAAGTTCAAATCCTTCATAAACAATCCCTCCTTTTATTGTCTTTTAAGATTTTACCACTATTAACTTTTAGAGGGCAAGTTTTTTAGGTTTTAAGAGTAGTTTAAAAAATTAGCGATTTTTCATTGCCAGCCCTCAAAAATCGGGATTGGCAATCTCAAACCCTTTGTCATTGCGAGCCTCCCGAAGGGAGGCGTGGCAATCTCGTTTTTCTGAAGAGTTGTTTCTGTCATTGCGAGGCTTCCCGAAGGGAAGCCGTGGCAATCTAAACCCTCTGTCATTGCGAGCCTCCCGAAGGGAGGCGTGGCAATCTCTTATATTCAATAGGATGTATTACGATTCATCAACAAAAATACGAGATTGCCACGCCTGAACGCTAAAGCATTCAGGCTCCTAATGACATAAAGGGGGAGGGTCGCTATTGCGTCTCGCAATGACCAAAAGGTTGCTCCTGACATCTATGGATATAGGATTTTAACTGATTAATTGCCCCTTCCTTTTCTAATCTAAACCACTCACCCACACTAACAAGTAGTCGCTACTCGCAGTGAAAGAAGGTTATACTCTTATGTGAGGAAAACCGCCATTCTTTAAACTTCCCTTCGTCCCTCCAACGATTTTATGAGGGTTGCGGGGTCGGCGTAATCAAGCTCTCCTCCAACGGGAATCCCAGGCGCTATCCTCGTTACCTTCACTCCCAAAGGCTTCAAGAGATTCGCTAAATATAGCGTCGTCGCCTCTCCCTCAACCGTGGGACTCAAAGCCAATATCACCTCCCTCACTCCCTCCAATCTCCCCAAAAGCTCCTTTATCCGCAACTGCTCCGGTCCTATCCCATCTATCGGGGATAAAACACCGCCCAAAACATGATACAATCCCTTGTATTCCCTCGTGTTCTCAATCGCCATAATATCCCTTGAATCCGCCACAACGCAGATTACACCCTTATCCCTTTGAGGGTCGGAACAGATATCGCAGATCTCCCCATCGGTATAATTCCCACAAATCGCACAGGTTTTCACGCTCTCCCTCGCCTTCCTTATCGCCTCTGCTAAATCCCTCGCCTCCTCCAACGGCATCCTTATGATATGAAGAGCGAGCCGAGTCGCCGTTTTGGGGCCAATCCCCGGAAGCTTGGAAAGCGCACCGATCAGATTGTTCAGGCTCTTGCTGGGCATTCTTTAAAAGGGCAATATTCCTCCCGTGAATTGGGAAAGAGCCTCCGCCCTTTTCTTCTCCGCTTCCTCCAATGCCTCCCTCACCGCCGCCACAATCAAATCCTGCAACATCTCAACATCGTTTGGGTCAACGACCTCGGGAGCTATCTTGATTTCCAAAAGCTCTCCTTTCCCCGAGACCACAGCCTTCACCATTCCACCGCCAGCGCTTGCCTCTATCCTTTGTTGAGCTAATTCCTCCTCCACTTTCTGCAACTCCTCCATCATCTTTTTATACTGCTTGGCGAAAGAAGCGCCTAAAGGTCCCAAAGATTTGAACATATCTTTCATCTATTTCACCTCCTTAAAGGGATTGTAGACCCCTCGCCATTACTATCTTCCCCGTCCTCACTATTTCCTTAATACCATAGGGACGCACCAGGGCTATGAAGGCGTCCACTTTCTCCACATCACCCGTTATCTCTATCACCATTGAGTTCTCCCCAACATCTACCACTGTCGCCCTAAATATATGGGTCAAATCAAGGATTTCCCTCCTCGTCTGGGCTGTCGCTTCAACTTTAACCAAAGCGAGCTCCCTTTCCAGCGTGGGCGAGAAAGTGTAATCTATGACCTTTATCACATCTATCAGCTTGTTGAGCTGCTTGCTTATCTGCTCAATCATACTTTCCTCTCCATCAACGACGATTGTCATTCGGGATATAGTGGGGTCTTGGGTGATGTTAACGGCAAGGCTCTCTATATTGAACCCTCTTCTTTTGAAGAGACCCGCAACTCTCGCTAAAACTCCCGGTCTATTCTCAACCAAAACGGACAATGTGTGTCTCATTTACCTCACCTCAATCAACTAACATCTTGTCAATTGAGCCGCCAGCAGGCACCATAGGTAGAACTTTCTCCTCCGGCGCGATTATGAAATCAATTATGCAAGGGCGGTCCTTCACTTCAAGAGCCTTTTTGATGGCATCCTCTATCTCGCTTGTTTTCGTGACTCGTATCCCCACGCAGCCGTAAGCATCGGCAAGCTTGACGAAATCGGGACCGGTGATTTGAGTAAAGGAATACCTACGATTCCAGAAGAGCTCCTGCCACTGCCTAACCATTCCCAGATAGCTATTGTTCAAGATCGCTATTTTTATGGGAAGCCTCTGCTGAACCGCAGTAGCGAGCTCCTGAATGTTCATCTGAATGCTCCCATCTCCCGCGATGTCAAAGACGATGGCATCGGGACGAGCTATCTGAACGCCAATGGAGGCGGGCAAGCCGAATCCCATCGTCCCCAAACCGCCAGAGGTTATAAATTGACGAGGATACTTCGTCTTGTAAAACTGTGCCGCCCACATCTGATTCTGCCCTACCTCTGTCACTATAACCGCTTCGCCGTTCGTCAATCTCCAAATCGTCTCCACAACTCTCTGGGGTTTTATAATTTCCCCTTCTTCCTTATATTTTAAAGGATATTGCTCCTTCCAACTATTTACCCGTTCAAGCCAAGCGGGGTGCTGCTTCGGCTCGACTTTCGCTAAGATTTGCTGAAGCACCCTCTTCGCATCTCCGACGATGGGGATATGAGCCTTCACATTCTTGCTAATCTCCGCTGGGTCTATATCAATGTGTATCACCTGAGCCATAGTGGCGAATGTAGACACCTTGCCAGTTGACCTATCGGAGAACCTCGCTCCAACCGCTATGAGCAAGTCGCATTCCGAGACGGCGAGGTTAGCTGCCACCGTCCCATGCATCCCCAAGAGACCCAAAGAGAGAGGATGTTCCTCGGGAATGGTTCCTTTTCCCATCAGGGAATGAACGACGGGAATCTGACATTTCTCCGCTAAGGCAACGACCTCCTCGGTAGCTCCCGAGGTTATACATCCTCCACCCACATACATAACTGGCTTCTCCGCTTGAGCTATCGCCTCAACCGCCTTGAGCACCTGACCGGGATGCCCTTCATATGTTGGGCGATATGACCGCAGCGAGATTTTCTCTATCGGCTGATAATCTATCTCCGTTGCCTGAACATCCACAGGCAAATCTATGAGAACGGGTCCGGGTCTTCCTGTCTTCGCAATATAGAAAGCCTCTTTGACTATATAGGGGAGGAGGTCTGGGTCCTTAACGAGATAATTATGCTTAGTTATTGGCATAGTAATTCCCGATGTATCCGCCTCCTGGAAGGAATCTTTCCCCAATATATCCCTCCTCACCTGACCCGTTATGGCAACGATGGGAGATGAGTCCATATAGGCGGTGGTTATTCCCGTCACGAGATTCGTCGCTCCCGGACCGGATGTAGCTATGCAAACGCCGACCTTCCCCGTGGCTCGAGCATAGCCATCCGCTGCGTGAGCTGCTCCCTGCTCGTGGCGGACGAGTATATGCCTTATATCCTTTTCATCATAAAGGACATCGTAAAGGGGAAGGACAGCCCCTCCCGGATAGCCGAAAACGACCTCCACCCCCTCCCTCTTCATACATTCAACAAGGGCTTTAGCGGCTGTCATCCTCATTATTCAAGCACCGCTCCTTTCCCGGCGGATGTGACCTTCTCAGCATACCTCCTCAGATATCCTTCCTTTATTTTCGGCTCGCGAGGACGCCATGCTTCCCTCCTCAGCGCGAATTCCTCCTCGGATATGAGTAGGTCAATCCTCCTTCCCGGTATATCTATCAAAATCCTGTCTCCTTCTTCCACTAAAGCAATCGGTCCTCCCTCCGCCGCCTCGGGCGAGATATGACCGATAGCCGCTCCCCTCGTCGCGCCTGAGAACCGTCCATCGGTGAGGAGAGCTACCTCCTCATCCAATCCCATTCCCGCCAAAGCGGAGGTGGGCATCAACATCTCCCTCATCCCCGGTCCTCCCTTCGGTCCCTCATACCTAATCACCACTACATCACCGCTAACAATCTTCCCGGAGAGAATAGCCTCAACAGCCGATTCCTCATCATCAAATACCCTCGCCCTCACCTCTCTCTTCATCATCCTCTCCGATACAGCCGCGTATTTCACCACCGCGCCATCCGGCGCCAAATTCCCGTGAAGAATCGCTATCCCTCCTTCTTTATGATAGGGATTCTCCAATGGTCTTATAACATCCTCCCCTTTCCGCACCGCCCTCTCTATTATCTTCCTAATCGGTTCACCCGTTACGGTCATACAATCCTGATTGATTATATCCTTCTTTGAAAGCTCCTTCATAATAGCGGGAATGCCTCCCGCCTCATCCAAATCCTCAATATGATGAGGACCTATTGGGTCAATTGCGCATAAGTGGGGAACGAGACGAGATATCCGATCAAAATCGTCAAGCTCAAGAGGAACCTTCGCCTCCTTAGCTATCGCCATAAGATGGAGAACGGTGTTCGTTGAGCCTCCCAACGCCATATCAACCGCGATGGCGTTGAGGAAAGCTTCCTTAGTCAATATATCGGCGGGTGTTATCCCCAATTTTACGAGATTCATTATAGCCATTCCCGCCTTCTTCGCTAACGCCCTGCGACCAGAATAGGGTGCGGGAATCGTTCCATTCCCCGGCAAACCCATTCCCAAAGCCTCTGTCAAGCAGTTCATCGTATTGGCGGTGAAGGCGCCAGCACAGGAACCACAGCCGGGACAGGCGACCATCTCCAACTGCTCCAACTCTTCCAAAGTCATCTTCCCGCTCTTCACCATTCCCACTGCCTCAAATACCTTGGAGAGGGAAACAGCTTGCCCTTTGAATTTGCCCGCAAGCATAGGTCCTCCTGAGAGCATAATGCAGGGGATATCGAGCCTGGCAGCAGCCATAAGCATCCCCGGAACAATCTTGTCACAGCTCGCAATGAGGATAAGCCCATCAAATTGATGCGCCTTCGCCATTATCTCTATTGAATCAGCGATTACTTCCCTTGATGGCAGAGAATATTTCATCCCGATATGACCCATCGCTATCCCATCGCATACACCTATGACGCCGAACTCAATGGGAGTTCCACCTGCCATCCTCACGCCCGCTGCAGCCGCCTCGGCTATCTCCCGCAGATGGATATGACCGGGGATTATCTGGTTGTAAGAATTCGCAATACCTATTAAGGGACGCTCCAGCTCCTCCTTCGTATAGCCCATCGCGTAAAAGAGGCTTCTGTGGGGAGCTCTCTCCAAACCTTTCTTTGCATTATCGCTCTTCATTTGGGAATCCCTCCTTTTCTGGAGACAATTTAGAAAACTACCTTGTTAAGTGGATACTCAACTATTCCCTGGGCGCCAGCCCTTGAGAGCTGGGGGATGAGGGAACGAGATTGATTTTCATCAAGGACGACCTCAACAGCCACCCAATCAGGGTCCGTGAGGTTGGAGATGGTGGGGTTCTTCAAAGCGGGAAGGATTGAAATTATTTTCTCAAGATTATCTTTATGAACATTCATCTTCAAGCCCACCAATTGGGCGCCATTCAAAGCCCCTTGAAGGAGCATAGCTATATCCTCTATCTTCCTCCTCTTCCATTCATCCTCCCAAGCCTTTGGATTGGCTATGAGGCGGGTAGTGGAGACCATTATTTCCTCAACGATGCGGAGATTGTGAGCCCTGAGGGATGAACCGGTCTCGGTGAGCTCCACGATTGCGTCAACGAGATGGGGAACCTTCACCTCTGTTGCTCCCCAGGAGAACTCCACATCAGCGGAGACGCCGTGCTTCTCAAGATATCTTTTCGTCAGGTTGACATATTCGGTGGCGATGCGTTTGCCATCAAGGTCTTTGACGCTTTGAATGGGGGAATCCTCGGCAACGGCGAGGACAATCCGAACGGGACGGAAGCCCTGCTTAGAATATACGAGCTCCGCTACCTCAACCACATTCGCGGATTGCTCCTCAATCCAATCCTTGCCGGTTATACCCGCGTCAAGGACACCCTGCTCCGTGTAGCGGGGAATCTCTTGAGCGCGGATGAGGAGAGGCGAGATCTCCTCATCGTCAATTGATGGGACATAAGAGCGAGGGCTTACAGAGATATTGAACCCCGCTCTCTTGAAGAGCTCAATAGTGGATTCCTGAAGACTTCCTTTAGGGATACCTAACTTGATCTGCCTCATCTGACCTCCTTTTCGTGCTGTGAATGTAATTTTAAATTATATCAAGATAAAATCAATTCCTCAACAAATTGTATAATCTCATAACATTTGAGACTCCTTTTAATTCTCTATCCTACTCATTGTCATTGCGAGGAACGAAGAACAAAGCAACCGATACTCTTGTCATTGCGAGCCTGAACACCTTTGGTGTTCAGGCGTGGCAATCTCCTATTTTGGGAAGGATTGTAATACATCCCATTAAAGAAAAGATTGCGAGGAGCGAAGCGACGAAACAATCTCGTTCTCCAACCCAAAGGGTTGGAGAATGTGTTGGCAAAGCCAATCTCGTTCTCCAACCCAAAGGGTTGGAGAATGTGTTGGCAAAGCCAATCTCGTTCTCCAACCCAAAGGGTTGGAGAATGTGTTGGCAAAGCCAATCTCGTTCTCCAACCCAAAGGGTTGGAGAATGTGTTGGCAAAGCCAATCTCGTTCTCCAACCCAAAGGGTTGGAGAATGTGTTGGCAAAGCCAATCTCGTTCTCCAACCCAAAGGGTTGGAGAATGTGTTGGCGAAGCTAATCTCATTTGAGATTGCCACGGGCTCCCGTAGGGAGCCCTCGCAATGACAAAACAACCTTCCTTTTTTTGCGAGTCCAATATCTCTCTTAGATTATTCACAAATCATGGCATTTTTGAAATTTCAGAAAAGATTTGACATAAATTTTAACAAGTTTTAGAATAGAGAAAAGTGACCAAGAAAGAATTGATTTACAAAAAGGCGAAAGAGATCCTTAAGGCCCATCCCGAGGGTTTGAAATACTCTCAGCTGTTTAAAGAGATAACGCATTCTTTACCCGATATACCCAGGAACACAATTGTTGGCGCCTTGCATAAATTTAGGCAGGATATTCAGGAAGGGAAAATAACCGATATAGAAATACCAGAGAAGGGATTCTATCGACCTCTCTTATTTTCTCCACCTCCCCCTCCAACAACACCGAAAGAATCAGATTTCTATCAGCCGTTTGCCGATTATCTGGTAAACGAGCTGGATGAATGCACACGGGCAATACCCCTTGGCGGAAGCATTTTCGGGGATAAATGGGGAACTCCCGATGTGATAGGCGTCTATAAGTTCTCCCCTCTTGACCCCATCCAACCTCCTATTGAAGTCGTCAGTGCGAAGATAAAGACGGCTATCAACCAATTGATAACCGCATTTAAGCAAGCTTGCGCCTATAAGCTCTTCAGCCACAAGGTTTACCTCGTGATTCCCAAAACAGCTGGAGAGGACATAAGCAGGATAGAATCGCTTTGTATGCGTTTCGGCATAGGGCTTATCACTTTCGATTTAAATCCCTCCGAGCCGAATTTCCAAATCCGCACAAGAGCTTCAAAGAGTGAGCCCGATTATTTCTATCTAACAAATATTTGAAAAAATTGGACGAAAAGATTATAAAGAGATTATTCAGCGGATGAAAACGATTGAAGAAATTAAAACAATCTTGGCCAATTGTAAAGAGGAGCTGAAAAGACGCTACGGAGTGATAGAGATTGGTATCTTCGGCTCCTATGTCCGTGGAGAACAAAGGGAGGACAGCGACTTGGATGTCCTCGTTGATTTCGATAGGCAATTAAGCCTTTTAGACCTCGCTTCCCTGAAGAATTTCCTCACTGACCTTCTTGGCATAGAAGTTGACATAGTCCCAAAGAAGAACATCTACGAACCCCTGCGGGAAAATATAATGAAAGAAGTGATAATGTTATGAAGAAAACAACAAGGCGCTGACTTTTATGAAAGGTTTTTCTGGATTTGAAGTGCTTACCATTGAGGAATTTAACAAAAGCATATGCGCCCTTCGGAATCTTAAGCCACAGGATTCAGTATGATATGCAAGTTGCGACTTTCATAATCTCAACATTCTTTGAAATTGTTAATCTATGGAAATCAGCCAACTAAAGCGGCATTGATTCATAATGGCGTTCTCGTCCTGCTCCTCATCAAAACCATCGCATCACTTCAAAAACGGGATGGAAACAAAATCTAAAGTTTATTCAACTATTTCCTTGAAAAATTTATTCCTTTTTCAATGGCAGGGTGAATGAGAAGGTTGAGCCTTCTCCTAACTTGCTCTCAACCCTCACCTTCCCTCCCTGCGCCTCAACCAAGCTCTTCACTATCGCCAATCCCAATCCCATACCGCTCCCTTTTACCCTCGCCTTATCCGTCTTGTAAAATCTCTCAAATATAAAGGGAAGTTCCTCCGGCGGTATCCCCTCGCCTTCATCGCTCACCCTTATCTCCAATTCCCCATCCCTTTCCCTATAATCAACCGATACCACTCCTCCCTCCCTATTATATTTCACAGCGTTCTCAATCAAATTTAGCAAAACCCTCTCCGTCATCTCGCTATCTCCTATCACCTTGGGAAATCCCCTCGCTATCCTTATCTTCACCTTCCTCTGCTCCGCCATAAGAGATAACCTCTCCCTTATCCTCTTCGCCATCCCCTCAATATCCAAAACCTCCTTCTTGGGTTGAAGCCTTCCCGTCTCCGCCTTCGTTAATTGAAGGAGATTGTCAACGAGATTGGAGAGATATATCGCTTCCTCAAGCGCTCTACCCAAATATTTTCTTTCCTCCTTCTCGTTCACAACCCCATCAATTATCGCCTCAAGATAGCCCCTGATGGCGGATAGGGGAGTGCGAAGCTCGTGGGATATATCGGTGAGGAAATCCCTCCTCACCCGCTCCAAATGTCTTATCTCGGTTATATCCTGCACAACTCCCACAGATCCTTTCCCCTCGTGAAGGGGGGCTGATATAATCAGGAATATCTTCTCCCCTATATTTATCTCCTGCCTTCTTTCCCCTTCCCTCCCTCTCTCAATGATTCTAAGAACCTCAGGAGGAATGCCCTCGGGGAAAAGCTCCCGAGCCCGAGGATTTAAAAGGGGTTCCCTTCCATCCTCCAAGGCTATAACTCCCTCGGGAAGAACGGAGAAGAGGGTGGAAAGCTTGTCCCTTTCCTCCTCAACGCTCCTTATGCTTTCCTCCAATTTATCCGCCAGCGTATTGAATGCCTGTCTGAGGCTTTCTATCTCGCCTCCCGCCTTCCTTTTCGCTCTCGCGGAAAGGTCTCCCTCCATCCAGCTATGCACTACCCTCTCCAAATCGCCAAGGGGAGAAGAGATGCTGTGGGAAAGGAAAAGGGCAAGAACGAAGGAAAGCAGGAGAGCCACAATAGCTGAGGCAATAACGATATTTTGGAGATATCTAATTATGTCGTTTACCTCGCCGACCGAGGCGTGAAGGGCAAGTGTGCCGACCTGCTTCCCCTTTATCCTAACCTCCGAGGCGACGGAAATCGCCATATAGGGAGGCATACATATCTCTCCCCATCTTATGTGTCCCTTCTCAAATTCCATACTGATGGGAGTTGGAGATGAGGGAGTGAAGCAGAGATGATAACCAGTGGATTCGCTCATCTGTTCAAGGAATTTAAGCGCCTCCTTTTCCCCCTCCTTCTCCCTGATGATTGAATAACGGAGGGCGATTCCGTCCACCAAGACCTTCAATTCTTTTTCCTTCGTTTTCTTGTAATAGTCGCTTAATAGATATGTCGTTGCCAGGGCGATTGTGAGGGTTGCAAAGAGGACGACAAGAAAATAGGAGAGAAGGAGGCGAGCAAATATGCGCATTTAGATTTCTTCTAACTTATAGCCAACCCCCCTGATTGTTGTGAGACGCAATCCCGCTTCCTCAAAATCTATCAAATCCCTTATCCTTTTTATATGCTGGTCTACAGCCCGCTCATCGGGAGGATAATCAACATCCCGCCAGATTCTATTCAAAATCTCCGTTCTGCTCACCACCCTTCCCCTGTTATCCGCAAGGATATAAAGGATATCCAACTGTTTTGGTGTGAGGGGTATCCTTCTATCTCCTATCCTCGCTTCAAAAGCTGACCTATCAAGAGTCATCTTCCCTATCGTCATCAACTGGGGCGGCCTTTCCTTCCTTCTTAGAATAGCTTTGACCCTTGCAGTTACTTCCCTTGGACTGAATGGCTTCACAACATAATCATCCGCTCCCAATTCCAAGCCCAACACTCTATCCGCCTCCTCAGCCCTCGCCGTGAGCATAAGGATGGGAACATCGTAGCGTTCTCGCAGGATCTTGCAGACCTCCCAGCCATCCATCTTGGGAAGCATAATGTCAAGAATCACCAAGTTCGGCTTTTCCTGGCGGAAGAGATTGAGGGCTTGAATGCCATCATAAGCGGGAACGACTTCATATCCCTCCCTCTTCAAATAAAGGGACAAAATCTCCACGATATCCTTATCATCATCAACAATCAAAATCTTCTCCATTTAGATATTATTTTATCTTTTTGAGTTGGATTTGAAAAGAGCGAAATTGTCTCCTTTCACTCAAAAAGTAAAGATTACAAGAAGGAGTGAAAAAGAGATTTCCTTTTTATGAGCATTCCCATACCCAAGAAAATAAAGCTTAAATGAATGGTGGATAAGCTCGTCTTTGAATTTCCGCGATTAATCGCCCTTTTCCGGGGAAATATCTCCCATCTTCGCCCACTTCTTTTATAAAAGAAGCCTTCCTCCAAAATGGAAAGGTTTTTCTTTTCTGGTTCCTCAGAGAATATCACATAGTCGGTAGGTCCGTGAAAAACGGACTGTGCCTCAACTTGAAGCTTTGGATTATAAGAGGAATATATCAACACGAACTTCTCTTCGTTGAAGGGATTGGGGATAAGCATTATCACGCCCGCTTTCTCGCCATCATAACTTTTGCTACCAACCTCTATCCTCTTTTCCCCGATTTTTATCGGCAAGTAATCGCTTAGGGCACGCATAACCTTATTTGATGTGGGTGTGCCGAATAATACCAAATTGTTCTCTTTCAGCTCCCCTTCTGATACCTCTGTATCTTTCTTACAAGGGAGATTGTACCCAAATTTATCTTTATTGAAATTCTT
>Ga0209225_1002290_pt1 | contig 17396 bp, 5 predicted proteins | sample WasSprMetagenome_FD_184732 | JGI IMG/M metagenome (GOLD analysis project Ga0209225, IMG submission 184732) | Sulfidic aquatic microbial communities from Washburn Spring, Yellowstone National Park, USA - WS (SPAdes) (version 3) | ecosystem: Environmental > Aquatic > Thermal springs > Hot (42-90C)...
CTTCTCTTATAGCTCTTAGTCTAGAAATGTCTTCTTCTAGGTTTTCTGACCCAACTTTTACTTTTATAATTCTAACTTTTTGCTCTAGTAGTTCCTTTGCTTCTTTAACAGCTTCTTCTATAGGCTTTATTCCTATTGTAACGTCTGTTAAAACTTTATTAGAGTAGCCACCTAAATACTTAAAGAGAGGTAACTTATATTTTTTTGAAACTAGATCATGAAGAGCAATATCGACAGAAGCCTTTGCCGAAGAGTTCCTATGTATACTGTTTTCTGTAACGTAACTTGTATACTCAAGCATCTCTGGTTCTAGCCCGATAAGGCTTGGTAAGATTACATCAAGTGAAGAAACAACAGTATCTTGAGTTTCGCCTAGAATCATCCTAGAAGGAGAGGCCTCACCAAAACCTTCTAAGCCACTATCGTCAACAATTTTTACTACGACTTCATCACTTTTATAAGAAGTGCCTAAAGATATTGTAAACGAAGACTTGTAGTAAATGGTTCCTTTAAAAACCTCCGCTCTAGCTATTACCATAAAGCTGAAGCAAAACAAAGAGAAATTTAAGCTTTTAGCTTAACGACTTTAACAATGCCTTAAAGTACTCATGATTACGAAAATGAAAAAGTTAGATCATGCAACACATAAACCATCAAGTTCCCTCTTTTTTTATAGTTTTTTCACTTTCTAAGTTTAATGGTGAATTAAATATAGGTCTTTTCTTGCTTTACCTATAGCTATAAATTGTCAAAAATTCGATCTAATACTTTCCTAATTCGATACACGCGTTTATCATTTCTATGTAGTTTTCAAGTTTTACGTAGTACGTAATAGTGTTAGAAGAACCTAAACAATAACCACCTCCTGGAGCGCCTATTTTTAACCTATCTGTTACTATTTTTCTAATTTCTTCTGGTGAACTTGTAGAAAGTTTATGAACTTCTACGTTTCCTATTAAACACAATTTCTTTCCATACTTTTTCTTGAGATAAGCTAAATCCATAGCTTCAGGTTGTATAGGATGAAGCGCATTTATCCCTATTTCTAAAAGTTCATCTATGAGCATATATAGATTACCGTCAGAATGTAGCAAAAGAGGTAAATCACGCTTATGACACAATTCAGCAATTTTTCTCCACCACGGAAATAAATGTTCTCGGTATATTTTTGGAGATACTAATGGACCTGAATTACATGCAATGTCATCAGAAATCCAGAGAGCACCTACAATTGAATACTGAGTTAACTTTTTATATACATTAAATACAATATCGCCAACTTCTTCAAACATCTTACTAATTAGCCGAGGCTCTGAGTATATTTTTTTACAAAAAGTTTCAAAACCCATTAGTTGCCAAACTCTTTCAAATATTCCTGCAGTTCCGGAAATTATTTTCATTGAAGACGGAAGATACCTCTTAACTTTCTCCAATATGCTGTAATCATCTTTTCGAGGAATGTGCCAAGGATAATTATTGAATTCGTCTAAACTTGTTATGATTCCCTTATGTTCCTCAGCCCAGCCAGACTTTATTCCAGGAAAGTTATAACCTGCAAAGAATAATGGTACGTAATCATATTTTGCCTTTATCCAGAAAGTTACTTCTTCCCTTAAGTCGACTATAGGTCTAAATTGCTTGCCTAGAAAACGTTCTTTTATGCTATGATCCACTATGAGTTCACACAGAGGCACTCGGTCTGGTTGCTCACAACGTAATGCAGTTCTTATTCTTTCGAAATTATTGCTATTCATTTTCTCTTTATTTTCTCTTGCTGATTTTCTAAATGCAGGAAATTGTTTTTAGTATGGCAAAACCCATACACCTCTAGATAGCATAAGTGCCGCTGTTGAAAGAACAACCATTATCGCTGAGCCAAGAATAAGACCCACAGCTACATCCACTTTGTACTTATTCCACTGAACAGACAGCTTTGTTTTACCAACAACATATCCTACCAAAGCACCAACAAACAATGAAAAAGCTGAAGGTATAGGAGTAGAAATGCCTGCCAATAATCCAACTGCAGAAATAAATGGCACATGCACTAAGTTTTCGAGTATCACTAAAATTCCGCCTACAATTACTCCTCCCGCAACATAAGGTAAACCAGCACTTATACTTATCTTTCGGGTTATCCATATACCGCTCATTATTACTCCTATTGGCCAGTAAATATCTACAGCTCTGTAAAGTGTCGATGGAATTGGAGCTATCTTCCATAGTATTGCAGCAAAGGGTATTGCTATAAGCCATCCAACTGCACTAGCTAAAACTATTCCTTTTATAACCTCAGAAAAGTCGGTCTCTGTAAGTTTTGCCACTCTGAACATGAAAGCTATTCCTGCAGGGCCACTACCAGAAATAGCGCTATCAAAACTTGGTACAAACCACATATCAACGCGGGTGTACCCTGAAGCATATATAGCTAAATTTTTGACATAAGGAACATCAGTAGAAATTCCAGATAGACCTAACATCATCGTAGAAACTGATGAAGCTATAAACTTCCAAAGGACTAGGAGTAAAAACAACAGTAACACAGGAAACCCCGTAAGGTAATAAACGAGGATGGCTAGTACTACGGAACTTGCTATGAAGATGAACACCATGTTTCTTATCGAAAACATTGTCTTTTCTTCTAGTTTTGTACCACCAGTCCTTTTTACCAAAGCTAATAACGTTTTACCTCTAAAAATAAGTGGTGCTAATGCTATTACGACACCAAACCCAAGCGCTAAGTAGAACCAAAAATCTAAAACAGACCTTTGATAAGCTAATGTGACATTCATTCCTGGAGACCAATCAGTAAACAAACCTTTTTGAACTAATAAGCAGTTTCCAACGAAATAAATTAAAAATGAACCTATAAAAAGCCATACTGCAACGTTAAATGGAATTATCCACCCACTAGCAAATGATAGAGGGTCAGTAGCTATTCCAAAAGAAGCTCCTGGAAGAAATTTTTCTAACACTGAGTTGAAATCAATCCATGGAATTGGAATTATAGGTGTCCCAAAGCTCTGTGAAAGATACGCAACTGCAGAGTATATTATACCTATTAGACCAGCTATAGAAATAACTCTCATTCTTTCCTTAGGAAGCTCTGCTAAAGTTGATATTGCGCTGGCACTTATTTCAGCTGTAGGAAATGGTAAATTTTCTTGCTCGGAAAAGATATTAAACATAATATAACCAAGTGAAATATCCATTAGAGATATAAGAACCCAGACTACTAACAAAAGCAATATAGGTACCAAGAAGTCTGGATGGAACAAGTTTCTTGCGATTATACTTTGTGCATTGGGAGGAGGAGCGTACCAGTTCGGAATTAATTCAGGAAGTGGTTTTCCACTGAAAGGATCAATAAATGACCACGTTAAGGGGGATATATCTCTGAAGTATATAGCTTGTAGTAAAAACATTCCAATTAATCCAGAACCAGGAATAGAAGAAAATAAGTATAGGAGAGTTACCTCTTGTTTGCTCATCTTTCTGAATCCTCTTCCATACAGAATAGCTACAAGCATAATGGCTACATATGCCGCGTACCCTCCGATCGCAATACCTAAAGAAAGCTGAGCAAAAAGATTAGCAGGAAGCAGTATTAAGGCAGTATACAAAAATCCAACTATCACTGCAAAAGTAAGACCTTTCTTAGTTTCCATTTCTTGGTTTTTGTTTTCACTCAATCTTAATCACCTCTCTTTTTCTACTCCTACAATTGGTTAGCAAAGTATTTTTTAGCTTTTTCGTAGTACACACTATAGTCTTTAGCGCTTAATGACTCAAATATTAGAAATTGCTTTCTAATTATGTTGATGAAGTTCCAATTCAATTTAACCCACTGTTCGTACGGTCCAGAGATTCTACTTAACCTTAGTGTAGGGTACCATCGGTCTTCCTTTCCTCTAAGTTCTAAAAACACACTTTGTGAGATACCAGCTGTGAAGGGAGGTAACCTTATTCGTGAGTTTAGCACGTAAAGATCCTGCTGAACTTTTTGAAGACTTAATGCGAGTTTTACGAAAGGAACTCCAGATTCTTCTTTATCATATAAAGAGAAGAATTCAGATAAATGACCAAGCAATGCAATTGCTTTGTATTCTGAAAATATTACGAAAGGTAAGGAAATATCCCATTGATCTCCAGTAGGCTTACTTGATAAACGCCACTTTCTTTCGAGAGAAGGTGTTATAAGCTTCGCAGATTGATACGCAGGATAAAGACTAGAAGAGATAACTGTCAATATAGCAATTCCTAATGCGATAACAACCGCAGTAGAAGAGAAATTAGGAGTAAACGCTTCGGGAATTAGCCCTATGGCTAGACTTAATCTTAACCCGATAACTCCTATAATGTAGCCAATTAGTGCACCTATTACAGCATACTCTATACTTTCCATTAGAAACATCTCACTAATGCTAGAAGGAGATACGCCGACTGCACTATATATCTTAATTTCTTTTGTTCTCTCAAATACATTTCCGAGCATAGCGTCTAACAAAACTAAACTACCAATTATAATTAGGGGTATAGAGAAGGCATATCCAGAAGCTGACAAAATTCCTTTTGGAGAATAAAACTTTAGATCTACATTGGTAGCATTTTCATAAGTCGATAAATAAACAAAATTTCCGCCTTCAGCAAAAAACACTGCCTCTTTGTCAAGGTCGATACTTCCACTTCTTGGTTGTATCACTATATTTGCAATAAAACCACCAACTTCCTGCAACAACTTAGCGGGCACGATGAGCACTTCACTAGGTGCATAAAAGACACCAAGTTGTTTTTGTCTTATATCAAGAACACCAAACGCAGGAGATTGATCTAAGTTTCTTACTCGGTTAGCATCTTGAGAAAGTACGCCAATAACAGTCAGTTTTCTTCCCCATAGATATATACTATCACCTACTTTAATTCCGTACACTTCCTGAGTTTGTTCTGGGACTATACAAACATTGAGATCTTGATTATTGAAAAATCTTCCTGATTTTAAAAAGGAGGAAATACGCGTAACATTTTCTTCATTTGGCTCAAGACCTAAAAGAGCTTTTGCAAAAATAGGTTTTTGATCATCTATAAATAGGGTTATCCCTACATCAGTTCTTATTGAATAAAGCCAATACCTAGAAACAACCGTAACAGAGTTACTATAGCTTGACTTGAGGGCATCTACCCAATGGGAATCTAGTGGATCTCTTTCTGCTGTTCTTATCATAAGGCCTTTGTACATGGCATCACCTTTCAAGGAAAACGACGAAACCCCAGCTGATGGAGCAATGGATGTGAACTGAACTATTGAAGCTACTAACACAGTTACAGTTAATAACATTAGACTTGTTCTGAACCTCCTTCTTCTCATATTTTGTACTCCTAAAGTCATAGCAGATCCTGTATAAGAAGTTCTACTTACCCCAAAGAAATGCTCTCCTAAAAGAGCAATTCTGACTTCATTTAGAGTTTCAACTGCTGAACTTAGTATGTATAATAAGACAGGTGTGCTTAAAACTCCAATTGTAGTACCTAATAATATAAGAATGGAACTTGAAGCTATTCTGAAAGCGGGATGAGCTAATAAGAAGAAGGACAGAAGAGCTACAAAAACAGCTGAAATTGCTATAAATTGTTTCTTTGACTCATCGAATGAAAAGACTAACCTTTCGAATAGAAATGCAAATGGGATTAAAAGAATATATAACGCAGTGCTTGAAGAAATGACATCTGTAAGTGTATTCTTTATAACATTGTATGACTGCAACGCTAAATAAAATGCTGTCTGTGATGCTATCCAGAACTTACTGTATTTTTCCTCCGTAAGATATGTTAAAGAAAGATTATAAAACATTTCAGAGTCTTTATGAAACATGTATGCAGGGATATATACTGACGTATCTTTCGCGATACGCATCCTATAGTTGTTTAGAGTTATTAAATCTTTTGATAATGCGAAGTTTCCAAGCTCCAATGTATTGTTCCGTAGTATGTATCCATACCCCTCAGGATTAACTGAACTAGCGTTCAGTACAAGCCCTAATGATGATACACCGACTGCACTTACTCCACCACCTCCACCACCCCCACCACCTCCGCCACCTCCACCGAGAAGTACGCCCCCACCGGCAGACATTCTAAGCAACTGTGCTACAGCAGGATCCTCCGACTTCGAAAATAGAATTATTACGCGCGGTTCGCCCACGAATCCATAGAAAATTAAATTAGACAATGTAAGAGCACTTTGCATAGTAGCAATTGTTCGACTCCATACCTCGAGTACAGTCGGATAAACAACTAAAGCAAAGGTAGGACCTGGAACTACTTGTGGAGATTTTTCAGCAATACTTAAAGACGCTTCCGGATAAAGGATAGATAGAGACCCACCGGGTTCAAAAGCCACAAATCTTGCAGGTGAGGTATAATTTCCATAAAAGCCAGTGTTAGCGGTAACATAAAATGTATTAGGAAAGGCAGAGGCGCCATAAAGTCCAAGATCTGGCGCATAAGTAACCCTAGAGTCAGAGTAATTAATTGAGAATGGTAGTATTGTATACAATATACCTTCCTCAGTTATATAGCCAGGAATTGTGAATGTTCCATTTTGATCCGTTATGGAAAATGTCCAAGGATTATCAAATACTTCGTATATTACAGGAAATGACTCTACAATTGCATTAGAAAGAGGAGTATACCAACCAGTTTTTGCATCATACTTTACAACTTGTCCTACTACTATTCCATTAAGTTTCCTTTGCCACTCTAGGTTGCTTCTTCTTGATGCTACTGTGGTGGTCTTTATAGCATTTAGGTCCATAGATTTTAGGTCAGAGTCCTCTAGAAGTGAAAAAACTGAGCCGTATATAAACTCAATCTGAGGTTTTACATTGTCTACATATACTTTCTCAAACGTATCTTTAGGATTAAACCTATAAGGATAAAGTGAAAAGGCAGTTCTAAAATCAACATGAGGTACATACGTATTCGTTAAAACTTCACTATCACTAGAAAACTTAACTGGAATTTGAGAATCCCAATGCCTAACTTCCCAAGAAAGGTTGTTAGCGATAGGCCACACTTTAGCATACTTCTCTTTCCAAATTTCTTGCATCGTAGACACGTAGCTTGTAAACTTTCTTTTATATATGTCCCTATATTGGCTTATAGTCCCATACTGCCATGCACGATTATAAGCATATCCAGAATAAAATACTCCAATTATGTCATTATCAGAAGAAAGATCAAAATAAAAACCTACACTACTGAAATTAGCTAGATCTGTCCTCTCCCATAAAAGCCAGTGCATGAACCACTTCGCACCCATAATTGCTTGTCCATGCCCTGAAAGGGCAACAAACATGCATGTTCTGCTTGCAGGTTTTTTGGCTATAATCTTAGCCAATTCCAAAAGAACAGATACTCCTAGAGCTTCATTAGCACCAGGTGATAAGGAAGGCACAACAGAATCGGAATCGTAATAAGCCATGAAAGGTACAATTAAACTTTTAAGAGTTGGATCAGAACCAGGCACTATACCTATAACATTATAGGCAACTCTTTTTTCCCATTTCATTGTCGATCTTATAGTTATTGTTAAGTTGCTGTTTTCTTTTATAGCATTCAAAAGTTTTTCTCCATCTTGTTTAGAGACAAAAAGCCTTGGAAAGTATAATGGTGCTAGTTTTAGATATTTTTCACTCGATTGCAACGAAGTCGTATCTTCGGGCTCGATAAATATTACGCCCTTTGCACCCAGAGAGGCTACTTTCAGCCAATTATCATAACTATTAAAATCCATAATAACTATACTATCTTTTATAAGCCGATTATCAACGTGAGTCCAGGAGCCATCACCTACGTAAACTGCCAGTCCGGAAATTCCTTCCTTAGGAGTATTGCACACCTGTATCCCATTAGGCAATAAAGGATATGCTTTGAGGACTACCTCCCCTTCATTCTTTTCAACGAATGTAATGTTTGCTCCGTAATCTATAGGAACTGTTATGTTGTATGGCTGATAAAATACTATTGGGATATTGTATTCCTTAAACTTATTGAGTATGTATTCTGCTGCTTTATGTGATCCATTATACCCAGTATATCTTGTACCCAAGCTAGAGAGATAGCTCACGTGATCAAGTAAGGAATTAAAGTCAATTTGACTAATACTTGAAAGCCATTCTTCATTTATAACACTGTAATAATTGGTAGTGGAATTATTGAGCTTGGCACTTTCTGAGAATGACTGTGTTTCTATAGTAATCGAAGCAAGGATAGTGAAAAAAAGAATTGGTAACAAGAGAAGCATACGTAAACTTTTTGTTCGCTTCAAATGTTTTCCGGTTCCATCGAAGTTCATATTAACTTCACCCATCATTTTAACTCTTAAAACTCTTTTTTAAGAAGAATAAATTTATAAACTTTTTGTACTTAGAATCTTTATTTATAGTAAGACTTAAATAGTACCACCAAGGATACTTTTATCGTGAAAAAAGAAATGTCTGTCGAAAAAGTCGAACGAAAAGCAATACCAATAAAGGGACTAATCCTCGGCTTGCTTCTCATGCCTCTAGGAATCCTTACGAATCCTTGGCTCGACGCTTCAGTTACAGGAGTTTGGTTTTTTGCACATTCTAGTCCTCATGCCCTATTAACCTTTCCACTTGGAGCATTGTTTATATTTGTTGCGATCTCGTACCTTATAGCATTAGCTACTGGAAAAGGTTTGTTCTCCTTAGATGACTATATCGTAGCCACTACATTGATGTTGATGGGGTTCTCCGCAGGAGGGTTTCTGATTCAGCTAAGTGGTCAAGTTCACTTTGCGCCTTCTAGCTACCCATACATTGTAGAAAAAGGGTGGGTTCCAAGCTATTGGGCACCTTCAGTTGCAGCATCTAAAAGTTTGCTTTCAAAAACAGCAATAGACTGGGGGGCCTTTGCAGGTCCGTTCATGTATTGGTCATTGGTAAGTACAGCTTTCATGTTAGTCGTTGCTTCTATGCCAATGATCTTCTTAGAACAATGGGTAAGTGTGGAATCACTTAGCTTTCCACTTCAATCCGCGTTCTTAACAGCTATGGAAACAGACGAGAATAGGAAACCGAAACTTTTTGCAAATAAAATCTTTTGGGCAGGGTTTATAGTAAGTATAATTGTGAATCACTTTGGTTTAGTACAAATATTTTTCCCGGCCTATCCAAGCATCTCATGGCCATCGTGGTCATTATTAAGCTCACTTAAAATGCCAATAAGTGTAAGCACACATCCTACGACGATACTATTCTTCCTTCTTTTCCCGACTAAAGTCATACTAACAACAGTAGTTGCTGTCTTTCTACAGTGGGGACTTATACCAGCTGTCGCCATGTCTACGGGCATTGTACCGGATATTTCAGCTCAGGGTAGTTGGCCAGTTACTTGGCTGTTTTGGGGTTCTACAGAACAATCTACCTTCAGATGGTTACCTTTTGGAGGAGGTATGAGTATTGGTATAGCTTTATTCGCCATATACTTAGCAAGGGGTCATTTAAAGAGGGTAATTAGTGAAGCTCTTAGCAAACCAATGGCCCAACCATGGGTATGGACTTTTCTAATCGGATTAATAGCTCTTCTACTACTAGAAATAATCCCAGGTGTTGACATAGTATACATATTAATCACATTCGTATGGATGTTGCTAGCGTGGTTAGGATACTCCAAGATGTCTGCTGAAGCACCAATGTTTAGTATGTGTTGGCACAACATAAGTTTTGCTTGGAGCATAGACTACTTCACTAAAATGGGAATGAACAATACGCCACTGGCATGGAAGAGTATGACTTTAGGTACGCATGTCAACGCATACCCTTGTGGATCTAACCAAGGAGTAACAAACTTTACTACAACGCCATTAGCTACCGGCTATTACGGGAAGAAAACAGGAATTTCAGTCAACACATTATTCTGGGTAATAATCGTTGGAGGCATACTAGCAGTATTTATATCGTGGCCTTTGTACACATATGTTATTGGCAAAATAGGGCCGACTGATTACTTCCAGTGGTGGTACACAAGATGGGTCGGAATAGGAGTAGAAACTGGAACATATGAAGTTGTTGCAATTCCAGGGCAGGTCTTATGGACCTTCTTAGGAGTAGTATTTGCAATAATCTTAGAGTTTATGAGCATAACGTATCCATGGTGGCCCATAAGTACGGCTACTTGGGCAATTACTGTAATATACCAACAAGTCGGTCAGCCGCTGATAGCCTTAGTTGTAAAGTACTTACTACTAAGGACTTATGGTACTAAAGCAAACGACTATATCATACCATTTGTTCTTGGGTACCTAACGTTTGCAGCATTCTTGTACTTGATACTATGGTTCCCATCTCTTGTAATAGCAGGACGACTGAGCCTCTAAAGAAAGAAGTATATCCACCCTATCAAAATATTTTTTTGTTTTTTCTTTGATTAACTTACAACTTGTAATTGATTAAGCTTCAGTTTTAACTTAACGAAAAAAGCTTCTCAGGACTTATAGAGAAGTGAAGAAGTGGAGAAACAGTAGCAGCATGACCTTAAGACTTAAGTTGACAGTGTTTATACGAATAGTAGTGCACCTCCAGAATAGGAACTAAAAGTTCCTGTTAGTGCAAATATTCTTATGTAACACTTTAATTGTTATGCTTTAAACATCCCCCTTACTAGAGGAGAATGCGATAAAAAGATTTAAATTTACCTCCTATGAGAAGTAAGATCTGAAATTACAAAAATGTATGTAGCAATAAGAGATGTGAGTATATTAGAAACAGGATGTAAAAATGTATTTGATTGCGCAAAAAAACTTAGAATAAGTAACCTCGAATTAGAAGTGAATCGTGACCTTGTGACGTTACATTATAACCTTAAAGAGCAGAACGAAAGAAGAAAGTTACTACAAGATCTAAACTCGTACAACCAAAAAATTTGCGCACTCTTACTAGAAGTAGAGTTTGAAGAGAACTTTACTAAAATGCATGAAGATTGGATAATAAATGCAATTAGAATTGCTTCGGATCTTGGAGTAAAAGCGGTTCGCATCGGATCTCTAAATTATTTAAAAGACGAATCGCTCATATCAACTCATATCGACAGAATATCATCGACTTTAAGAAGAATCCTTTCAGAAACTTCAGAGTGTGATGTTTACTTAGCTATGGAGAACCATGGTAGCATAGGAAACAGAAGAGATTTCCTTAATGGATTAATTTCTAAGATAGACAACGAAAGGTTTAAACTTACTCTTGATGTAGCCAATTTTTATTGGTTTGGATACCCACTTACAGAAATTTACGATATTACAAAAGAATTTGGTTCTAAAACTGGACACACCCACATAAAGAACTTCATTTATCCTGAAAACAAGAAAAATATTAGGAGGAAAGTAGGCGAGGATTACCCTAGAAATTCTGTTCCAATATATGAGGGAGACATCAATTATGAACTGATCGTAAAAATTTTAAAAGAAAGTGGATATAACGAAGATTTAACAATAGAGGAAGAGTCGCTAGCTAAATTCCCACTTAGTGAAAGAATAAACGTACTAAGTAAAGATGCGCAATACATAAGAAATATACTTTCTTCTTTCTAGAAGCTTAAAATAAAACAGGAAAAAACGAGACCCACATTTTTATGACTTAAATAGGTCAAGAAGCTTACCAGATTGGATCTCATTTATTTTGCCACTAGGGTCAATTAAGACTGCTGTCTTATTCAATCTAATACTAGCTAAACCAATAACCATACTTAATAATCCATCATCTGAATCTAAACATATTAGATCGACATCATTTAGTTCTTCTGCTAAATTATTAACTAACAAATTTATGTCCGTTATCTCAACTCTTTTTATACTTACTGCAGGAATATACAAACCATAAGAAGATACTTTGGATTTAAAGGCTTTTAATAGTTGCTCTGTATCTTTTCTCCTAGTATAAATTATTACTAGTTGTGGTTGGTATGCTTTTACTACAGTAAGTATAGGATCCAACGAATTACTTAGTACAAAGGCAATTCTACCTTTAATTGAAGTCCATTCGAGAACTAATTTTCTGAAGTAAGACACTATCTCACGAACGTTACCTTCAACCATTCTATGAGGATACTGATATGTGGGAATAACGGTGATGTTAACTGAGTATTCTTCTCTTTCTTCTCGTAATTCTGCTATTACGGAAGCACTGAACGGCTGACGTTTATATTGAAAACTTAATATGTAACTAACTCTGTTACTAAAATCTTCTTGTTTTTGTATCTTTACATCTGTAATTGAAATATCTAATCCACTACCATATTGCTGTAGCCGTTTAGATGAAAAATCAATAAAAGTATCTATTTTTTCTTTAGGAATTCTAAATGGAGTTGAAATTTTCCAAGTTTTATCTTGGACTACACTCTTTTCCATTCTCCATTTCCTAACTAATGAGGGCGTTGCGATCTTTGATGCTTGAATGGAGGGCAACCACGAGGAAATGAACGAAATAAAGACCGAGGAAAATATAACTATTGACATGTTAATTGCTGATGTTTTAACATTTACGGGAATAACTACATTAAATACATTGAAGGCCTTGAATATAGCCACACTTAAAACGTAACCTGTTGTACCACCCAATAAACCTAATATACTAGCTTCAACTACAAATATAGTAAATATTTGAGTAGGATTGGCCCCCATAGCAGAAAAGATAAAAATTTCTCTTTTTCTTTCATATACCGATGTATAAAGAACAGAAGCTATATTTAATATAGCTATCGCAATTGGTACTATAACAGTAATCCCTACGACTTCGACAGAAATACCTTTACAGTAAATTTTCACAATGTCTCCTGGTACTGCGGCTATAACAGTATAATCACCTAAGGTAATAAGACGTCTTGCTAGGATATCTGTTTGGTTCTTCTCTTGGACTACACAATACGCTCCAGTAATTTCACCTCCGAGTTTTATAGCTGTAGTAGGAGACGTTAGAATTAAGTATGCTGCTGGAGCAGGTTTTGGTGCTTCACTTGCAACAGTACCAAGCCTTTTTGGCAACCAAGAACTTCCATCTGGTTCTGTAAGCTTTGATACCTCGTTCTCGTTGTATATTCCTACAACTTTTAATTTAATTCCAGCATACTCTAAACTCATGTTTATACTTATATCTAACTCATTTGCAACATGTTTACTAATGATTACGGCATCACTTTCGTTTAGTACTACATTCAACGCATTAGGAGGACTTATGTATTTAGCTAGATCAATTAGTGAAGGATCACCTACTGAAACAGAACGAAAACCATAAATTGGAATACTCTTGATGTAACCAAGTGGATTTATCGCCGGGATATTTTCTACTTTATAACTCATTAATTTTATTTCTTTTTGAACACTTAAGAATGTTAGATCAGCGTAAGCTAGAGGACCATTGGACTTCTGAACCATTAGGACAGTAGAACGATTAAAAGGCCAAAATTCTTTGGTTGGAAATACCTGTCCCACATAACGTGCGTTAATTGAAGTTAATGTTGTAAGTGCTGCAGTTATTACTATAATTGAGGTTAAATTTAAAATTGTTCTTAATTTATGCTTCTTTAAACTCTCAATAGAGTAGGGAATAGAGACAAATATGGCTGAAATAAAGGAAAGTCCCTCTTCTGCTTGAATTTTGCTTAAAAGAAATTGAAAGATAAAGGCTGAGAAAAAAACAAATGCAAAAAATAAAATAGTCATGGAGATTAGAAGTTCACCATACGCTGAAACTTGAGACGAGCCTGGAAGACTTTGATAAGCAATAACCATAAGAGTAAAATAACTTACCACAATAAGCGCACCATACTGCTCCTTGTTTTTAGCTAGCAAAGCACTTATAGCTAAAGAAACAAGCATAACTATAAGAAAAATTAGAACGATACCGATTTGTGCTTCTTCTAAAATATTCTCAATGTTGTGTACTATCGTGTTGCTAATAGCCATTATGTCAGCCTGATAAGCTAATGATTGAAGTGGGTCGCGAGAGTAATTTAACCTTCTCAACGTTTCATTTATTTGCTTAATTTTTTCTACTTCTAATCCAACGTAGAAGCCCATGCTAGACGCTTCTTTAATCGCTGCCAAGCTTTTATTGTAGGTAGCGATTACTACCTCCTGATTAGATCTTATCTGAGTGAGAAGAGGGGTATATAGGTAAAGCTGAATATCTTTAACTAAGTTAAGAGGCTCTGTAGCATTAGGCAGTCTCAGAGTGCTAACTTGGCTCGTTGTGATTAAATTAACTTGAATAAAGCAATCAATACCAGCAGGAATGACAACTGTACTTGGAGGTATGTTTAGAAGTTCGAGCAAAAACGACTCATTTTCTGTGTAATTTAAAAGCAATAGTCTAGAGTAATTCCTTAGCAACTCACTTTGCATATGCACGAACATTTCTTGCGCTACTGTTTCGTTACAAAAAATATTTGGTATAGAAGCAAAAACCTTAACAATCGCACCAGGTATTAACGGTATGACTACATCTTTTTTTTCACCCTCAGCAAGGTAGCCCAAATCGATGCTCACAGGGACATAAACATCACGCTCATTGAGTAATGGACCAAATATTATAATTTTGGTATTGGCAGGTAAAGATATGTTCGTTATTTTATTTCTTAATGAAATAGTTCGGTATCTATTTCCTAAAAACACTAATACTGATTGAAAATCTTTCATGGTATTGTTGGATACATTGTAAGTACGTAGCCTTACTAATGCTCCTCGCTTTACTCCAAAAATATATGAATTACTGTCAACCTTTGTTCCATTAAGCAATTGCAATTCAGTTTCTACAGATATTACGTGCTCTTTATCTAGGTAATATGGCAATTCTAGAATTTTATTATAGACTAATTTGGCAGGCGAGTCGAATGGCGGAATCTTTACTTTAAGCGTTTCTTCAAAAAGAGTTTGATTACTTGTGACATCACTTATTTTAACATTCAAAAACCCATCCAACTTGTCTTCTACTATATCGTTAACTACCCATACTCTTATTCTAGCAGTTGAACCAGGATAAAAGTACAAGAAACTTGAATTAGAAGAGAAGTCACCATCAACTACTATTATTGAGTGTAATGGATTGAATGCGTTTTTTATTTTCATATAACTTTCTTTCTTAAGGCCATAGTAGTCTATTAAGGATCCACTAATTGTAGGAACATAATCTGATAAGGGAAATAACGATACACCTATTGTTGAATTAAACTTAAGCAATCTCATTCGGTCTATCGCAGCTCTAAGAACTAGTGCTTGATATTTTTGAGTAACATCAATAGCGGAAGAAATATTTTCTATTGAATACTCACGGATAGTTGAAAAAGCAACTCGCGTATCCCATGTTCTTTTATCACTTGACAATTTTGACCAAAAAAGAACCAATGTGTTATTGATTATGTATTGCATTGCGCAAGCTTCATCATTTGATAATATTGGGCTATTCGAGCATTCCTTAAAACCTGAAATTGGATCATCACTATAAAAAGCAACAGTCTTCCATACATCGTCTTCGTAAGTTTCGCAAGTTAAATAATATTTTCCGTTCAAATAAACTACTGAAGGCGCGGCAAGTGTTTTATCCCATGAACAAACTAGAAAATCTTGGCCTTTGTCGAGTTCAGACAGTTTATTTGCTACTCTTACTCTAATTTCCCAAATCCATGAAGGTTTGTTCTCGCCGTGATAGTAGTAAAGGTAAAACTTTCCATCTTTTGGATTCCTAAATATAAAAGGATTCTGATTTCTTTTACCAACTTCAGGTTTTATGATTACTTTTTGATCCACAAAATGAATCCCATCTTTGCTAATTGCTAATCTTATTCCACTATCTTTGTCATAATCGAAGGTGTAAAACATAAAAAAACTATCATTCAAGTAAACTACACTTGGCCACCTGCCACTAGGTAATATTGGATTTTCTTCATATTTAGTCCAATGTATCAAATCGTCACTCCAAGCTAAGCCTATGCCTATCCATGGGTGGCAATAGTAGCCCCAGAATCTATGTCCACTAAAGTTCGCATCGACAATTTGCAATGTATGTGTACCTACCCATCCAGAGCCACTGAGTTCCCAACTTTGATCGCCACTAAGAACAATGTTAGGCTTGCCAAGATTGAAGTACGCGTCATACGATGTTGTTTCTAGGCCTGTTTTTTCCTTTACACTTATAGGTAGATCTATTGGTAAATTGTCGCTTACAGTTGAAAATACTCTTTTAAGCTCTTGTGAGAGTTCTTCTCTAGAAATATTCCAAAAGGGAGATATTTCTGTTGGAAAGCTTATTGGAGATACGATGTTAGGCAGGGACATATTCACTTTTGGACTATACTGAATATAGTCGGTCCAAGTTCCGTTGCACCACCCACAATAACTAAATGGGTCGAATATACCGGAATATGGCAGTAAAATTACATTATCACTTAAGCTCTCAACTAACGCAGCTAGCTCCTGATCGAGAATTTGATTAACTTTGGTTTCATAAAATGGTGAGGTATAAATTTCTCGTCCTGGTAAAACATGAGGACATACAATTATAACAGAAGGATAGTTATAAGATAAAAGTATCATTTCAATTAACTGTTCTAATATTATCTTTTTATCGAGTTGTGATGTGTCAAGCTTTGGATAAGAACCAATCAATGGAAAATCTAATTGTACAAGAAAACCTTTCTCAGAGGTGTAACGAAAGAAACATTCAGGCTCTACATGAGCAAAAGATCTCAAGAAGTTAATGTTAGCACTCTCTAATTCTTCTAAATCTTGTCTAACTCTGTTGTTCAACTGGTTTAGATCAAACAAAGGAGAAAAATAGGAACCGCCTCTCAAAAATATCTTCTTGTTATTAACTTCAATAACGCTCTGTGAATAGGAAAATTGGCCCTTCACACTTCTTATTCCAAAAATAGTGTTTACAGATCCATGAACATAATCTTTTGTAGATAGAGTTATGTTAGCAATGTATAAATTTGGGTTTCCAGCTCCTATTGGGTTCCAGATCTTAGGGTTTTGGATAACTACTTCAAAAGTTTCCCATTTCTTACCATTCTTTGGAAGCTCTAGAGTATACGTAGTAATGTAGGAGGTTTTGTTTTCTGGATCAAGAATCTTAAGATTTAAGTCTACAGTAATATCTGATTTTTGCTTATTCTGAAAAAGTAACTTAAAGTTTATAGTTGCATACCTTTCAGATACGTCATTAGTTTTGATTAGTACCATATTTATTGTGACCTCGCCGGTTCCAACAAGTGTAACATCGCGCCATATACCAATTAGACTAGTATGCAAATCTGGAGTAAAATCTGAGAAGGAATAAATTCCAGTGGGGTATACTCTAGAATTATAGGAATCTTGAACTGGGGAC
>Ga0209225_1002322_pt1 | contig 17247 bp, 10 predicted proteins | sample WasSprMetagenome_FD_184732 | JGI IMG/M metagenome (GOLD analysis project Ga0209225, IMG submission 184732) | Sulfidic aquatic microbial communities from Washburn Spring, Yellowstone National Park, USA - WS (SPAdes) (version 3) | ecosystem: Environmental > Aquatic > Thermal springs > Hot (42-90C)...
CCATTTGCGTTCAAGGGTTCCGACCCGACCATGAGGGGACGGCGACCGCGAATTTGCGGCGCATACCCTAAATCGTAGATAGAGTTCCGACCCGACCATGAGGGGACGGCGACTTCTGGGAAGGCGTTTGCGACAGTTGCTCGTAAAAGCGTTCCGACCCGACCATGAGGGGACGGCGACGTCTGTGCGGCTTGGGTGACTGCGTTCTGCGTGTAGGGGTTCCGACCCGACCATGAGGGGACGGCGACCTCGGGGATCACGAACATCTCTATCAGGTAAACATCGGGTTCCGACCCGACCATGAGGGGACGGCGACGTCTGTGCGGCTTGGGTGACTGCGTTCTGCGTGTAGGGGTTCCGACCCGACCATGAGGGGACGGCGACTCGCACCTGCTTGCCAGAACAAAGTGTCGGCTAAGCCGTTCCGACCCGACCATGAGGGGACGGCGACCAATCTTGCCAGAACCGGGCGGTGTCGGTCGGGCAAGTTCCGACCCGACCATGAGGGGACGGCGACAAGGAATTTTGGACTTAGGCAATGTGCCCCACGATGTGTTCCGACCCGACCATGAGGGGACGGCGACTCACTGAGGTAGATCGTGACCGGATGAGGGGTGAGATTGTTCCGACCCGACCATGAGGGGACGGCGACTTATGGAAAGGGTGTGCCCTTAGGTGGGAAAGAGTTTTGGTTCCGACCCGACCATGAGGGGACGGCGATCAAAGCAATTAAGGTTGTTATTGCGATTAAGGTTGAGGTTCCGACCCGACCATGAGGGGACGGCGATCGGCATGCTCGTTCCGCCACCGCCCACCAACATTTGCGTTCCGACCCGACCATGAGGGGACGGCGATTGCGGGTCTGGGACAACTCGGAGGATGCCAATGTTCACTGTTCCGACCCGACCATGAGGGGACGGCGACTGTCATCCTGTGATAGAAGGTCCATAAGTCTTCCACCAGGTTCCGACCCGACCATGAGGGGACGGCGACACGGTCGGCAGGGATTGGATATTGAGAAGTATCAACAGTTCCGACCCGACCATGAGGGGACGGATAAACGGCGGGTTCTGGGTTGAGGGTTTTGGGTTAACGGCGTGACCAAAGCCCTTAGGGACGAAGTGCTCCAAAACGAGGCACAACTTAATTGCAGTCGGAAACTTATGTGCCTCTAATCCTTTCGCGCTAAAATCTGCGAGGCATAATGAATGCTGTCAGGTAGGTTCGCAAGGTGCTGAACTGTTCCTTGGTGAGGTAGGAGGCACCATAGTGGCTGATTCTGGAGGGGTAACTATGGATGTTTTCTCGATTCGGGATGCGACAGTGGACCAGTATGCGGGCTATGTCAGCAGTTCCCTGAAGGTCGCTGACGAACGCCTGAGGGGCTGGCTTCAAGAGCAGTTGGATAAGGGTATCTTCTGGCCTCAACCTCTCCTCCAACTCAACCCAAGTTACGAATTTGGTTGCTTCCTTCAGGATTTGGTGGATGAAGGGAAACTCCACCCTCAATGCATTCACTTTTTCGGCAACATCCGCCTTTACAAGCACCAACAGGAAGCGATTGAGATTGGGTTAAAGCGGAAGCACTTCATCGTCTCCAGCGGCACAGGGTCTGGCAAGACTCTAACTTACCTCGTCCCAATCGTTGACTGGGTCTTCCGCAACGCCATTAACGAAAAAAGAGTTTGCGCCATCATCGTTTACCCGATGAACGCTTTGGCTAACTCGCAACTCGAAGCCTTGAAAAAGAGGGCTGAAGAATATGAGAAGTCAACAAATCAACCTTGCCCTGTCAGGTTTGGGCGATACACAGGTCAGGAAGGTGCTGAGGAAAGGTCACAGTTGAAGTCAAACCCGCCACATATTTTGCTCACCAACTTCATGATGCTCGAACTCATGCTCGTTCGCCCGGAAGACCGATGCTTCATTGACGAAGCGAACCTTCAGTTCGTCGTCTTGGATGAATTGCACTCATATCGTGGTAGGCAAGGCGCTGATGTCGCTTTGCTGCTTCGCCGTTTGAGGGTTCGCTCAAGAAATCCGGACTTGGTCTTCATTGGGACAAGTGCGACCTTGGCGACGGGCGAAAGTCGCGAAGAGAGACGCTATCTCATTGCTGATGCTGCCTCAAAGATTTTCGGTGTTCGAATTGAACCCGAAAATGTGGTTGAGGAGACTTTGCGTCGAGTTATTTCTTATCCTCGTCCAATTTCGCCTGATGCCTTAAAGGCTGAATTGTTGAGCGGTCAAGTGCCAAGGTCATGGGATGAAATTTCCAACAGCCCTTTGGCTGCGTGGATTGAAGACACTTTCGGGATTGAGGAAGAATCAGACGGTCACCTTCGCCGCCGCAAACCTATAACGCTGCAGGAAGGGGCGAGAAAGTTATCAGACCTCACAGGCGTTGACGAGGCAACTTGCCTAAAGCGCTTGAAGGAATATTTGCTGTCAGCAAGCAACATCTCTTTGCCAGACAGCCCTGAAGAATTGCCTGTTTTCGGCATCAGGCTTCACCAGTTCATCTCACAAGGTGGGACAGTTTTCGCCACCGTTGAACCGAAGAGCGAAAGACTATTCAGCCTTGAGGGACAAAGTTTCGCCGACAGCAACAGGCTTCTCTTTCCTCTCGCTTTCTGTCGTGAGTGCGGTCAGGATTACTACTTGGTTGTCTTGGACGAACAATCCAGAAAGTTACTGCCTCGCCCGCCTTTGCCAGGTTTTGAAACGGAGTTGGAAGGCATTGTCGGCTATTTGATGTTGGATGAAGATGGGAGATGGAGTTGCGATGCCGAGCATCTGCCCGATAACTGGACGGACGAAAACGGTAGAGTGAGATCCACCTACAGAAGTCGGCTGCCAAGGGAAGTTTGGGCTTTGCCCGATGGAACGGTGAAGCAAGAAGGAAGTGAAGGTGTCCACGCTTGGTTCATCCCTCGCCCGTTCGGTTTCTGTCTAAACTGCGGGCAAGTCTACCTGCCTCAAGAGAAGGAATTTCGCAAATTAGCGTTTCTAGCTGCAGGTGGTCGCAGCACCGCGACAACTTTGATAATCGTCTCAGCCCTCGGTCACCTTGAAAGGGATGAACGAGTTGACGCAGGTGCCAAGAAAGTCCTCAGTTTCACCGATAACAGACAGGATGCTGCCCTACAATCCGGTCACTTCAACGATTTCGTCGAAACGGCACTGCTAAGGTCCGCTTTGGTTGAGGCTTTGAGGAAAAACGAAGAAATCACCCATGACCAAGTCGCTGACGCTGTTTACGAAGAAATGGGTTTGGATGTGAAAGATTTCGCCAAAGACCCACGATTAGACCCAAACTCTCCTGCTGCCTCTCGCGCCAAACAAACTTTCAAGGAACTGCTTGCTTACAGAATCTACGAGGACTTGCGCTACGGTGGACGGGTGACGATGCCTAACCTTGAACAGGTAGGACTCTTGAGGGTGGAGTATCTTGGGCTTAAAGAGTTGAGTGAAGATGAAAGCAAATGGGAAGGCGTGCCACTAATGGGAAGACTGTCTCCAACTGAGCGTTACGATCTCTTGCGCAGCATTTTGGACAGGATGAGACAATGGTTGGCAATTGAAGCCCATTTTCTGGACAGTGACCACCTGAAGCGTTTCCGAGATAGAGCGTTAGAGAATTTAAGTGAACGATGGTTTGGCGAGAACGAGTCGCTGAGGTCTCCCACTTGGTTTGTCTTAGGTCCGACAAGCAGCGCAAACGAAAGAAGCCTCTCTTTCAGAAGCCGATTAGGACGGGATATTCGGAGGTTTGCGGCAAGGCGCGGAGTTTCTTTGGACATAGAGCGATATGAGGTTTTCATCAAGCAGGTCATGGAGCATTTGCGAAGTTATGGTATCGTCCACAGTGAAACTGGGAGGAGCGGAGTGCAACGCTTCAGGGTGAAGTGGTCAGCAATCTTGTGGCGGCGAGGCGATGGGCAAGTCCCGAAAGATGTTCTACAGGAGGAAAGGCAAATTGAAGCGCTGAGAGAAGCAGTGGGAAGGACCATCAACGATTTCTTCCGAAACCTTTACAGTGACATCGGGCTAAACCTGAAAAGGTTTTGGAGCGGCGAACACACAGCCCAAGTCGCTTACGAACGAAGGCTACAGCGGGAGGAATTGTTCAGGACAGGAGAATTGCCTTGCCTCTTTTGCTCACCGACAATGGAATTAGGCATAGACATTCGCGACTTGCATATTGTCCATTTGCGCAATGTCCCTCCGACACCGACAAACTACGCTCAAAGGAGCGGGAGGGCAGGTAGGGCAGGTAAACCAGCGCTTGTTTTTACCTACGCTGCTTTCGGAAACTCCCATGACCAGTATTTCTTCCGCCGCAAAGAGGAAATGGTGGCAGGTCGTGTCCGACCGCCTCGTTTGGATTTGACTAATGAGGATTTGATAGCGACCCACATCCACGCTATCTGGCTTGCAAAGACGGGAGTCTCTTTGGGGCAAAGTGTGGACAGCGTGTTGGAGTTGAACGAAGAAGCGAATTTCCCTATGAAGCCTGAGGTTCGCCAGCAAATCAACTTATCCGAACCGAACTTGAAAGCTTGCCTTGATGAATGCTGGCGAGTCCTTCAGGACTTATTGCCAGATTTAGAGAAAACGGATTGGTTTTCGGAAGACTGGCTGGAACGACAGTTGAAAGAAGCGCCAGAGAAATTTGACAGAGCCTTTGACCGTTGGAGGGAATTGTATCGCATCGCAGAGCAAGAACTCAGGTCAGCCAATGAAGAACTGCGGCAGGCAATCAGGGATAGGGAGAGGCAAAGAAGGGCTGAAAGAAGACAAAGGGAAGCGATCAGACAAAGGAACTTGCTTTTGCAGGTTGAAACCCGACCAGAGGAATCTGACTTCTATCCTTACCGTTACCTTGCCAGCGAGGGATTTTTGCCGGGTTACAATTTCCCTCGCTTGCCTTTGAGAGCTTTTGTCCCTTACGGTGAAGGCGAATTTATCTCCCGCCCTCGCTTCCTGGCACTCACTGAGTTTGGACCGAGAAACATCCTTTACCATGAGGGTGCAAAGTATCGTGTTGTCCGTTCCTACCTTCCACCCGGCGGAATTGAGATGAGGTTGAGACGAGCAAAGTGGTGCTTGGAATGCGGGTATTTCCATGAAGGCTCGGAAGCCGATGCAAGTGTGTGCTCAAATTGCGGGTCCGTTTTGGATGGAAGCAACAGTATCGCAACTGACAGGTTGTTTGAGATGACCAATATTGAGGCTTGGCGGGTTGAGCGAATTTTCTGCGATGAAGAGGAGAGGCTCCGCTACGGTTTTAAAGTGACGACCCATTTCCGTTTCGCTCCGGGTCACGACGGCAAGAAACGATGCGTCTCTGCAACAGTTTTTGGGCAAGGGAACGAGATACTGGCGACGATGGCTTACGGTGCCGCTGCCTCCCTGGTTCGCATCAATCATGGTTGGAGGACTGCGAGGGCAGAAGGGTTTGGAATTGACCAAGCAACTGGCTATTGGGCGAAATCTCAAGAGACGGAGGAGAGCGATGTCCCAGACCCAGAAATTCACATGCCACCGACAATGGTTGTCCGCATTTTCGTTCAAGACACTCATGACATCATGCTGTTTGGTTTACCTGAGGCTGAAGAAAGGGATGAAGAGTTTTGGGCGTCACTTCAGTATGCGCTCCTTAGAGGAATGCAAGTGGCGTTTGAATTGGAAGAGAACGAATTGGCAGCGGAAAGAATTGGGCAGGGTAAAAATAGGCGGATCTTGTTCTGGGAAGCAGCGGAAGGAAGCATGGGAGTCTTGAAGAGGTTGGTTTCATCTCAGGATGCCCTCGCTCAAGTTGCACGGGCAGCACTTGAGGTTTGTCATTTTGACCCACAAACGGGCGAAGATAAGCGACCTGAGTGTGTCAGAGCCTGCTACGATTGCCTGCTGTCTTACAACAACCAATTGGACCACATCAAGTTAAACCGCCACGCGGTAAGGGATTATCTGTTGTTCCTAAGTCAAAGCCAAACTCAACCTTCAAGCCCTCTCCGTTCCTACGATGAACAATACGAGTATTTGCGCAGCAGAACTGACCCAGAATCGGAGTTAGAGCGGCGCTTCTTGGATCACCTGTATCGGACGCGCCGAAGACTGCCCGACGATGTCCGCCGTTACATCCGAGAAATCCCTTGTGAGGCAGATTTCTTCTACGAGCCAAATATCTGCGTTTTCTGCGACGGTGCCGTTCATGACCGACCGGAGCAGCGGGCAAAAGATAGGGAGATCCGCACCCGACTGAAAGAGAGGGGCTATCGCGTCATCGTCATCCGATATGACCGCGATCTTGAAGAACAAATAGACGAGCACAAAGATGTGTTTGGCGTTTCAAAGTGAGTGGTAGAATGGTAGTGCCCTAAAATGGTGACGGGTCATGGAATCAATCAAGGAATTGACTTTGGTTTCCTTTGCCGGTCTGCGACCGAGGTTGAGGGAAGAAATTGAGAAGGAGATGGTGGTCGTCTATGAAGCGGCGGAGTGACAAATTCCTCTCGTTTGGGACACCGCGCAAGTTGATTTGCCAAAGTTGAAGTTAAGGTTGCAGGAAATCTTGGAGAGGGGTGAAGGGTGATGCCTCAATTTCAACCCGGAGCGCTGGTTTGTGTGAGGGACAGAATTTGGGTCGTGCTCCCTTCAGATAACGAAGACCTTTTGCTTTTGCGCCCGTTGAGTGGCACGGACGAAGAGATTACTGGAATCTACTTGCCGTTGGAAGGAAAAGAACTGCAAGAAGCAAAGTTCCCAGAGATAGACCCTAAAACAACTGCAGGTTTTGCCGACATCGTTTCAACGCGCCTTCTTTGGAACGCTGCAAGGCTGCTCCTGCGGGATGGTGCTGGTCCGTTCCGTTGCCTTGGTAAGTTGTCCTTTCGCCCTCGCCCTTACCAGTTCGTCCCACTGATGATGGCGCTAAGGCTCAACCCGATTCGGTTGTTCATTGCTGATGATGTCGGTATCGGAAAGACTATTGAAGCGGCGTTGATTGCCCGCGAGATGTTGGACCGAGGCGAAATTAAGCGCCTTTGTGTCCTCTGTCCACCTTACCTTTGTGAGCAGTGGCGGAAAGAGCTCTGGGAGAAGTTCCACATTCCCGCTGTCGTCATTCGTTCAGGAACAGTCGCTCGGTTGGAAAGGGAAGTCCCTCCGGGCGAGTCTATCTTCGGCTACTTCCCCGCCATCGTCGTGAGCATTGATTACGCAAAGATGGAGCGGCACAGGGACAATTTCCTGCTTCACTGTCCAGAGTTCGTCATCGTGGACGAAGTTCACGGTGCCGCTCAACCGCCGGGTCAAAACCGAGCACAACAACAGCGTCACGAGTTGCTCAAAGAAGTTGCGAAAGACCCAAACCGCCATCTCGTTCTTTTGACCGCAACACCTCACAGCGGTGTTGAAGAATCTTTCCGCTCACTTTTGGCTCTACTTGACCCAGAATTTGGCGAATACAATCTGGCTGAATTGACGCAGGAGCAAAAGGACAAATTAGCTCGCCATTTTATTCAGCGCCGCCGAGGAGATGTCCGTCGCTGGCTCGGAGAAGAGACGAAGTTTCCAGAGCGAGAACTTTTGGAAGTGACTTACACTCTATCGCCTCCCTACAAGCAACTTTTCACCGAAGTTTTCCAGTTCGCTCAAAGGTTAGTTCGGCGCGGGATGGAGGAGAAAGGTTGGAGGCAAAAGTTGTGCTACTGGAACGCTTTAGCAATCCTTCGTTGCGTTATGTCCAGTCCAGAAGCAGCAGAACGGACATTGATGGCTCACGGTGGTCGCGTCGTGGAAGAGAGTGACGAAACTGGATATGACCCGACCATCTTTGACCCAACAGAGCGAGAGACCGTTGTGGACACTGAACCGAGCCATAGGATAGGAGAATTGGCACAAGCGGCAGAACTTTTGTCCGAAAGCGAAAAGCGCAAACTTAGGGAGTTTGCTAAAAGGGTAGCAGCATTAAAGCACACTAACGCGGACACGAAACTCATCAAGTTGGTTGAGGTTATCCGCAACCTTTTGAGGGAAGGTTTCCATCCCATCGTTTGGTGCCGCTACATAGCGACAGCAGATTATGTGGCGGAAGGGTTAAGAAAGCACCTGCCAGAGGATGTAACTGTTTACTCGGTGACAGGCACTTTGCCCGAAGACGAAAGGAATCGCCGAGTTGAGGAGTTAGCAAAACACAGGAAGCGGGTTTTGGTCGCTACCGATTGCCTTAGCGAGGGCATCAACCTGCAGGAACACTTCACAGCGGTCGTCCACTATGACTTGCCATGGAACCCAAACAGGCTTGAGCAAAGAGACGGTCGTGTTGACCGTTTCGGGCAACCGGCAGAGAAAGTCAAGAGCGTTTTGCTTTACGGTCGCGATAACCCAGTTGATGGAATCGTTTTGAGGGTTTTGCTGAACAAAGCGAGGGAGATTTACCGAGCAACCGGAGTTTCTGTCCCTGTTCCCGGAGACAGCGAAAGCGTCACTGAAGCCATAGTCCGAGCCCTTTTGCTCCGATACGCTTCTCTCCCTACCTTTGAGCAACTTCCGCTTTTTGAAGCGGAACTGTCGGAAGTCAGGGAACTGCATCGTAGGTGGGATTGGGTGGCGCAAAAGGAGAGGGAAAGTCGAGCAAAATTCGCTCAAGGATCATTGAAGCCGGAAGAAATTGAGCGTGAAATCAGGGAAATGGACAATGTCCTCGGTGACCCTGACGCTGTCAGGCGATTTGTCTTGGACGCCTGCCAGCGCTTGGGCGTGACAGTTTACCGCCTTAACGACGATGTTTGGGAACTTCATTTTGAAAGGTTGCCTTCCGTCGTCCGTGACCGAATCAACTTACCGCCAGAGCAAATTCCAACTGACGGGAGTTGGAGAATCACTTTTACCTCTCCACCGCCGGAAGGTGCCATTTACATTGGTCGTAATCACCCACTTGTCGTTGCCCTCGCAACTCACATCCTTGAAAGCGCCATTGACAACGCACCTAACGCACCTGCCAGAAGGTGCGGTGCTTTCTTCACCGATGCTGTTGAGAAACTGACAAGCATCTTCATCTTGCACCTTCGCTTCTTGTTGCAGGAGGAGGGCAAGCAACCCATGCTTGCTGAAGAAGGGTTGGTCATAGGTGCGGAAGGTCTCTCCGAAGTTCGCTGGCTTGAGACTGAACAAGCCCTCAATTTGCTGGACACCGCCAAACCGACGAGGAACATGTCGGCGGAGGAACAAGCTGAATGGGTTCAAGAGGCGCTGAACTTGTGGCAAGAAAGGAAGGCAGATGTTCAACGCATCGTTGACCAAAGGGCGAAAGCCCTTCAAGAGGCTCACAGGCGAGTTCGCAAGTTGCTCAAAGAGGCACCCGTTACTGTCAAACCTCACCCGCCAGAACTTTTGGCAGTCTATGTCCTCGTGCCAGGGAGGTGATGAGGGGTGAGCGTCAAAAATCGCTTGAAGTCACTTAGCCAGCATATTCAAGCCACGCCTCAAAATCTCCCTCGCCAACGCTTGATAACTGATTCCTCTTTGCTTGGCAGCCTCTTTCAACTGACCAAGCAACTCCTCATCCAAATTCAAAGTGACCTTCTTTTTCCTACCCGCTTGCCATCTACTGCTCACGATCCGCTTCCTTCTTCGCCGTTTCAGTTCCAAAACAATATCGTCGGCAGGACCTTCCAAAAACTCATCAACATCAACCTGCTCCCAAAAGGCTCTCTCTTCTTCTTCGCTGCTGAACTTTGGTATGACAGGTCGCTTTCGCTTCGCCATCTCAATTCACCTTTCCTTTCTCCTGAATCGACGCAGTTGCTTTTTGCCTTTCGGTTCGTAGGCAGTTATGACGCGAAAGGTGTCAGGTTTTTCCAGAGCCAGAACAATCACCAAAGGTCTTCCCGCTTCGGTGCGACCGAAAGCAATATAGCGCCTTTCTCCGCTTTCGGAAGGATAAGTGCGGTAAATTGCCGGTTTGGCTTCAAGAGCCTCAAGGACTTCCTCCCAAGTCACCTGATGCTTCTTAGCCATGTGCTCTTTCGCCCTTTTAGTCGCATAGACCCTCCTGACACGGTTGGACACTCTTCCCCCACCTTACCTTTTTCCATCATCACCTTCCACTGCTCGCCGCTTACCATTCTGAACCATTCAAGCCAATTTGTCAAACAAAGACCTATGGTTGTTCGGTTTATCCAGAACGGAGGTGAGAGGCAGTGCCTCGTTTCCCGAGTTTGAAGGTGGAAGGTGGATTGTTGGGCGGTGATTTGATAGAGCAAATCTTTGCTGGTGAGGCTGAAGGGCAGCGACCGCAAGACTTCGGTCTCCCCTCCGATGTGGCTTTTAGCGACCATTTAGCCTTCCTTTGGAACCGAAGCAGGGAACTTTGGGAAAGTTTCCAAAGTCGGTTGGAAGCGTTGCCTCAAGATGACCCTGCGACATCCCTAACCCGTGACCGCTTCGTCATCCCTTTGCTTGAATTGCTTGGCTACCAACCGACTTACCAACGGGAAGCCATTGAGGTTGACGGTCGTCGCTACCACCTTTCCCACCGCGCTGAACCTTCCGACGAAGCACCCTTCATTCACATCGTCGGCATCCGCCAAAGCCTTGACCGATTACCGCCTTTTGGTCCTCGCATGTCTCCTCACGCTTATGTCCAAGACTTCCTCAACCGAACCGAACACCTTTGGGCGATTGTGACCAATGGTGCAATCTTGAGGTTGCTCCGTGACAGCCAATACCTTGCCCGTCAAGCCTTCATTGAGTTCAACCTGCAGGAAATGTTCGCCAACGAACTCTTCGCCGATTTTCAACTTTTTGTCCGCCTCGTTCACCGTTCCCGTCTTCCCAAGTCCTTAGCTGATGCCGATCAGTGCCTTTTGGAGCGCTATTATCGCCAGACAATTGAGCAAGGAAACAGGGTTCGCGACAAGTTGCGGGATGGAGTAGAAAAAGCCCTCAACATCCTCGGAACTGCCCTCTTGCAGCATCCGAAAAACCAAAAACTGAGAGAAGAGGTCAGAAACGGTGCATTGAAGCCCGAAAAGTTTTACCAGCAACTTTTGCGGCTCATCTATCGTTTGCTCTTCCTTCTAGTCGCAGAGGAACGGAACTTGATTGGTGGCAGTTCGGTTTACCGAGACCACTACTCCGTATCAAGGTTGCGAAGGCTAACCGAGGTCAAAAGCGCTTGGGTTGAGCATCACGATGACTTGTGGCTCGGTCTGCAAAAGACCTTTGAAATTTTCTCCGACGAACAAAAAGCCCAGTTGCTCGGCGTGGCGCCGCTTAACGGTGACCTTTTCAATCGCTCAGGAACCGATGCTCTCAACGAAGCCCGAGTCAGCAACGCTGATTTGCTTAAGGCTCTTTGGTATCTTTGCTGGTTCAAGCCCGATGAAAGGTCACCGTGGCAGCGCGTCAATTACGCCCAGTTGGATGTTGAGGAGTTGGGAAGCATTTACGAGAGCCTTTTAGACTTCCACCCGACTTTCAGGGAGGAAGGAGGCAAGTTGGTCTTTGAACTTGTCCCTGCAGGGATGGAGCGGAAATCCACAGGCAGTTACTACACCCCTCGCGAACTTGTCGGCGAACTCATCAAAAGCGCCCTTGAACCTGTATTGCAGGAACGGTTGGAAGAAGCGAAACGAATAGCCCAATCTGCACCTTATCACGGCTTTGATGCTCTCGGACGCCCAATTTTGAGGTTGCCAGACGATATTCGCCACCTATGTCGTGAACTTCGGAAAAGTATGACGCCTGCCGAACAATTGCTTTGGGAATGCTTGCGTGACCGAAGGTTGGCTGGGTTGAAATTCCGACGCCAACATGCCATAGGTCGCTACATCGTTGACTTCTACTGCCACGAACATCGTCTCATCATTGAACTGGAAGGTTCAGTCCATGACCGTCCTGAACAAGCAGAACACGACAAGGTTCAGAAACGGGAACTTGAAGCACAAGGTTTCCGAGTTTTGACCTTCCGCAACGAAGAAGTCCTTAACGACCCTGAGGGCGTTTTGCAGCGAATCTTGGAAGCCATCACCCCAATTAGCCCCTCTCACACTGGGAGAGGGAAAGGGGGTGAGGGAAAACTCGCCGAACAAGCCATCCTATCAATCAAGGTCCTTGACCCTGCTTGCGGTTCAGGACACTTCCTTTTGGCGGCAGCGAGACGACTTGCAACCGAGTTGGCAAAAATCAGGACAAGTGAAGAGCAACCGAACCCAGAAGCCTACCGAATTGCTTTAAGGGATGTCGTCCGGCATTGCATTTACGGCGTGGACAAAAACCCGCTTGCCGTTGAACTCTGCAAAGTCGCCCTTTGGATTGAAAGCCACGCCGAAGGTAAGCCTTTAGCCTTCCTTGACCACCGCATCAAATGTGGTGATAGCCTCGTCGGTGTCCTTTCCCTTGACGCCCTTGAAGAGGGCATCCCTGACGAAGCCTTTGACCCTGTCGCAGGAGATGACAAAAAGATTGCCAGCCAACTGAAAAAGCAAAATCGCACCCAAAGAGCGAACAAAAGCCAGTTGGCTTTGGAGTTTGACGAAGGGCTAAAGCAGATTGCCGAAACTTTAAGCCAATTCAGTGAGATGCCTGACGATGTGCCAGAGCAAATCCGAGAAAAGGAACGGCGTTATCGGGAGTTGCAGAAAGACCCAAGTTGGTGGAGACTGCAAACTCTTTGCCACCTTTGGACGGCAGCCTTCTTTGCTGAATTCACCCGAGAAAACTTGCAACGCATCCCGACAAGCGCAACCGTTTTCAACTTCATGCGCTCACAGGGTGCTGTCCGAGGCGATATTGTCGGCTACGCTTGGGAACTTGCCCAGAAACATCGCTTCTTCCACTGGGAACTTGAGTTCCCAGAAGTTTTCAAGCAAGGCGGCTTTGATGTGGTGTTGGGCAACCCACCATTTATGGGTGGACTGAAAATCAGCGGAACTTTGGGCGACAAATACCGCCAATACCTTGAAGTCGCTTTCGCACCTTTCAAGGGAACTGCTGACCTTTGCTCCGCATTTTACCGTCGTGCCTTTAGTCTCCTCAAGCCCGGTGGGCGGATGGGCATGGTGGCAACCAATACTATTGGGCAAGGCGATACAAGGGAAAGTGGCTTGGCTGTGATCGTTAGGGAAGGCGGAAAGATTACCTTCGCCAAACGCTTCATCAAGTGGCCAGGCGCCGCCAATGTGGAAGTCAACCTCATCGCCATCCATAAACCTGACCGTTCGCCAATCGCTACTCACTATTCGCCCATCCTTGACGGTCAGCCCGTCAAATTCATCTCATCCCGCTTGGACGATGAACCCGAAGCAGAACCTAAACGATTGCCTCAAAACGAAGGGAGGGCATTTCAAGGTGACATTGTGCGTGGCATTGGCTTCGTGTTAGAACCAGAGGAAGCCGAAGAGTTACTGACTAAAAACCCACGCAACGCCGACTGCCTTTTCCCTTACCTCAACGGCGAAGACCTTAACAGCCACCCAGAGCAAAAACCAAGCCGTTATGTCATCTGCTTCCATGATTGGGACTTAGAACGGGCAAAACAATATCCTGACCTTTTGCGGATTGTGGAGGAACGAGTAAAACCTGAGCGCGAACGGCTACATGGTCCGGGTGACAAGCGCAATCGCGAATATTGGTGGCAATTTGGTGCCTACAGACATGAACTGCGCCGTGCCATCGCCCACCTGAAACGGGTGCTGGTGCGGGCATTAACGAGTGAGTTTCACATGATGGCTTTTGTGCCGAAAGACTACATCTTCTCTCATGCACTGGGTGTCTTTGCTTTTGATGACGACTATCACTTCGCACTATTGCAATCTAATGTGCACGAAGTATGGCTGCGGAAACAAGCCTCCAGTCTGCGCACGGATGTCCGCTACACGCCTACCGACTGCTTTGACACCTTTCCGTTCCCACCGCTGGAGTATGAACGAATGGCGATTGGCGAATGGCGAATAGAAACGATGCCAGAAGCCTTTCAGTGGGCAGCGATAGTTGGTGAGGAGTATCACGAACATCGCCGACAAATCATGCTAAACCACTGGATTGGCTTGACTAAGACTTACAATCTCTTCCACAATCCCAACTGCAACGATCCCGATATCGTCAAATTGAGGGAACTTCACGCCGAGATGGACAAAGCGATCCTCGCCTGTTACGGCTGGGACGACATTGACCCACAACACGACTTTTACCAAAACGACCGTGGTCAAACCCGCTTTACAGTCTTACCTCAAGTGAGAAGGGAAATATTGGAACGCTTGCTTGACCTGAATAACACTTTGGCAAAGGAGGTGCTGTGATGAATCCTCAAAAGTCGCTCCGGCGAATAAGCACTGAAAAGGTGGAAGTAAGCACCGAAAAGGTGGCTTACTGGTTTTTCAGGTTGAACGGTTGCCTAACAATCGTAAATTTCATCGTGCATCCTGACTTAGTTCGGCGAGATGAACCACACAGCCAACGCACTGATGTAGACATTCTTGCCGTGCGTTTCCCTCACCGATGCGAATTGTTTACCTCAGGACAACCCATGCGAGACCATGAAGTGTTTGATTCTGTTGGCTTGATTGACATCGTAATTGCCGAAGTGAAACGCGGGCGCTGCAACTTAAACGGTCCTTGGACCAGACGCCCAGACCAAAACATGCATCGTGTTCTCTACGCCATAGGTGCATTTAGTGAGTGCCGTGTGCCTGAGGTAGCCGAGTCCCTTTACAGTGACGGATATTACGCTGATGACATGTTTCGCGTCCGCCTGTTCGCCATAGGCTCCGAAAGGAATGACAGACTTTTACCGAAAGTTGTTCAACTCACTTGGGATGAGATTTTGGAGTTTATCTATGTTCGGTTGACCAAATACAGGGAACACAAAGCCCAACATGAGCAATGGGATAGTGTTGGTAAGTATTTGTATTGCCTCAGCGAGAAATCTTCGTCAGCCAACGAGTTCGTGGAGACTGTGAAGGCTTCAATGTGAATTATGCGTGAGCAGGATAGAATTCCGACTGACCAGCCGTGATTGTTCAGTGCCTATGCGTTAGGTTATCCAAGTTTTCGGCGAAACCTTCTGAGTGCTGAAAGAGAAAGAAATCCGCCAATTCGGCGAATATCGCACCCGCAGACTCATCCTTGAGGCTTAGGAAAGGCTAAAAAATGAGGTGGTCTGAAATGGATGCCCAGATGGTTACTGCCATCTTCACAGCCCTTGCAGCCTTCGCAGCATTAGGAACTGCAATTGCAGCTTTTCTCCAAATTAGAATGTCACGCCAATCCACCAGCGTTGATGTTCTGTTGCGCTTAGACGCTCACTTCAACAGCCCTGACATGAAAGCCGTCCGTCGCAAGGCTGCTTCATTTTTGCTGCAACGATTTCAATCGCATGTGCTTCTGCCTGACACCGAAAACAAGTGCCGTGTTGCCCTTGATGACCTCTTGGACTTCTTTGAAGGCATCGCCTTCCTTTCCTTGAGGAAAGGCACACCCGACCCAGAAAGCGTCTGGTGCTTTTTCTTTGGCTACATTGACTACTACTTGCATGCAGCAAAGGAACACATTCAACAAGCGAAAAAGGATGACCCAATGCAGTGGCAAGAACTTATTCGCTTTCACGACCAACTTATTTCTATTGAGCGAAAGCATCATAAGAAAGGCTATGAACCTCCCGACGAAGACCAACTTCGCCGCTTCCTTGAAGATGAGATGCAATTGAGCGTATGACAAGATACGCGAAAAGGGGGTGGCAAGCATGCCTGACCGAGTAGGAAAGATGTTCTACTACAAGGAGCGACCCTGGCACGGCAAGGGCATCGCATTAGACCACCCTGCCACTGCGGAAGAAGCCATCAAGCATGGCGGTTTGGATTGGGAAGTAGAGAAAGTCCCTATCGTCACCGCTGACGGAACACCCATCAAACGCCGAGTTGCCATCGTCCGAAAAGACCTACCTCACAGTGACCCAAACAGGGTCTTAGGCATCGTTTATCCCGGCTTTAAACCACTTCAGAACAAAGAAGCCGTTGCACTCTTTGACTGTTTAGTTGGCAAGGGTAAACCTGTTTACCACACAGGTGGCTATTTGGGAAATGGCGAGGTCATTTGGCTTCTGGCAGAACTTCCCGACAAATTCAAGATTCTCGCCCGCGACGACGATGAGGTTCGTCTTTTCATGCTTTTCACCAACAGCCATGACGGAACAATCGCTGTTGACATTCGAATAACGGCTGTTCGGGTTGTTTGCTGGAACACGCTCAAGATGGCTTTAAGTGACCGCTCAAGGTTTGTTTACAAGCGATGGCATCGTGGAGACTATGAGACCATCCCGCAAGAAATTGAGGCTCTGCTTGAAAGAGAAAGGGCAGCGATTCAAGAGCAATTTAGGAGGATGGCACAAAGGGTTCTCACTGAGGATGAATTTCGCCAAGTCTTGGAAAGACTTTTGCCCGACCCGAAACCGCCGCAGAAGCAGGATGAACGGAGTCGCAGGAAATATGAGAGGCGGTTGGAACAGATAAGGAAGGAACGAGAAGCCATACTTCGGATTTTCGTTGAAGGCGCAACCTTGAATGGTCAAAGGATTGAGCCAGAGGAGAATGCTTGGGGAGCCTTGAATGCGGTGACCGCCTATGTTGACCATTTTCGGGATGTCAAAAATGGTGACCGATATGCGCACATCCACTTCGGTTATGGCGCAAGGCTGAAGGAACAGGCTTATAAACTGCTCTCATCTCTATCCCAAGTTTCCTCATAGCAGGTTTGTTGAAAGACCAATATCTTGACAATTGCAGCAGTGACAAGATTACTGATAGTGAAAGCGCAGGGAATCGGGAGGGAAAGGAAGTGAAGGGCAATGATAGATGCTGAGACGATTAAAGCGCTTATTCTTATCGTCTTGATTGCTGTCATAGCAACCATTTTGCGCCGCAGGGCAGGGTTCATGGTTGTCCTGTGGGCTTTTGCTCTCGGTTTCCTTATCGCAGCGAAGATAATCAAGATGCAAGCGATGAGGCATCTAAACGAGGCAATGATGCAAACGACCTTAATGCAAGATGAGATGAACCAAGAGTTGCAAACCGAAATACCGCTAAAACCTGATTGGGACGAGTTTATAAACGACGAATTGACCCAACCCTTGGATAAGGAAATGGCTCAAAGGGAATTTGAGGATTGGGCTGCACAAGAAGGGATAGAAGACGAACCAATCGATGAATGGGACGATTACGGTGGCGAGGAGTGAGAGAAGTT
>Ga0209225_1002333_pt1 | contig 17201 bp, 16 predicted proteins | sample WasSprMetagenome_FD_184732 | JGI IMG/M metagenome (GOLD analysis project Ga0209225, IMG submission 184732) | Sulfidic aquatic microbial communities from Washburn Spring, Yellowstone National Park, USA - WS (SPAdes) (version 3) | ecosystem: Environmental > Aquatic > Thermal springs > Hot (42-90C)...
CGCCACAACAATAGTGACATGGAATGGACTGACCTTCGATATCCCAATGCTAATAGCTAGAGCCATCATACACAACATTGACCCAACACCAATAATTCTAAAGGAACACATAGATCTATACAGGTATGCAAAGAAGCTACTTAAACTAAGCGAATACAGCCTAGATGCAGTGGCAAAGTATATGGGAATACCAAAGAAGGTTGAATTGAAGGGGAGGGATATGCCACCATACTATATGAAGGCAATAGCTGGAGATCAAGAAGCCATGAAACTCATAATAGAACACTGCTACGACGATCTACAAGCACTGAAAAAGATATATGATAAAATGAGGAAAATAGTGGATGCAGTGAAAAGCGTTGAATTGGAAAACATTATGGAGGAGTATGTATGAGTGAAAGAACAATATTGCCAGCAATATCCATACTAATATTATTCCTTGGAATAATACTATTAACCTTAGAACAAGACATAGGGATAGCTCTAGTGATAATAGGTGGAGCCAGCATACTCATAATTGGAGTAAGCTCAATGATGAGGGGGATAAGAAGAAGAGTATAAATTAGGGATATCCAACTATTAATTAAAAACATGCAATGTTCAATGAAGTAAGGGATGAAAATGAGGGATACCGTAATATTAACCCATGGCGACATAGATGGAATAGCCTCCGCAGCCATATTGCTAAGATACCTAAAAGTAAAGATGAACATAAAAGATAATGATATAGAGGTAAAATTCACAGGTCCATCAGCACTACCAGAAAAGCTTAAAGAGCTAATGAACAATAAAAATGTGAAAAAAATATACATAACAGACATATCCATAAACGTAAAAAACTCTGAGAATATTAAAGGCATAATTAAAAAGCTTAGTAGTGAAGGGAAAAGAATAGTATGGATGGATCACCATCAATGGAGCGCTGAAGATATAAATGAAGTGATGAAGTCAGTAGATTCAATAATAGTGGAAAAGACTCCAAGTGCTGCAAGAATAGTCTACGAGAAATTCATGAAAGGAGATGAGGTATCCAGGAAGATAGCTGAATATGCAGATGATATCGATGCATTAACAGACAAACTTAATGAAAGCTTCATACTAAGAGCATTAAGCTTCAAAAATGAGTGGAAAGAGAAACTTCTAATAAAATTCTCAAATGGAATATTTTGGGATGAGGAAATATCAAGGGAAGCTGAAAAAATAAAAAGGAGAGCTGAACGTGACGTTAATGAAGCATATAATAAAACAAGAGTATATGAGACAAAAAGTGGATTAAAGTTTGGATTAATTGATTTAAGGGGGGCTAAGACGCCGAGAAGTTGGCTTGCTAAGAGAGTCTCAGAAAAATTCAAATTAGACTTCACAATGGTCTGGAGGAAGGATGATGCAATCTCACTATACATAGGAAACAAATCGAAGAACATAAACCTATTAAAGATAGCAGAGGAATTTGGTGGTGGAGGGCACCCCTTTGCATGCGGTTTCAGAATGAAGCTATCATGGAAAAGCAGAATCATAAACTACTTAACATTGAAAAGGAAAATTTTGAAAGAAGTTGAAGATGTCGTGAAAAAGATTATTGAATTAATGTGATTACCTTAAAATCATAAGAAGTCCAAGTATTCCAAGACAAAACAATAAAACCCCAATGGACAGCAAACCTGAACCAGTAAGAGAGAAAACCAGCATGCTGGCAGAGAAAAACATCAAAACGAACCCATTAACAATCCAGAAACTATCCCTAGACGCAAACTTCAAACCATATGTTAGAGTCCAAAGAGATAAGGCTAGGAGGAAGCCGGAGAACATATCCAAAAGCCCAATATGAAATCCAAGGTAAAACATTATGAAGATAACCCCAAAATAAATTAAAGCTATTATGAAGGCAACGAAGCCGTAACTAACTTTTTGCAAGTAAAATCACCAAACCAACAATATATATAACTAGAAATCAAGATAAATGATTTGTCTTAACAACGAGGTGGATGCGGAATGCATAAGAGAATACTGGTGGCACTTGGTGGAAATGCAATAAAGAAAGCTGATGAGCTGGGTACATATGAAGAACAATTGAAGAACGTTTATAAGACATGCGTAGAGCTTGTAAAGTTAATAGAGATGGGATATGATATAGTGATAACGCATGGAAATGGGCCGCAAGTTGGAAATCTATTAATACAACAAGAAGCAGCAGCAAGGGAGGTGCCTCCTCAACCTTTAGACGTTTTAGGAGCTATGACACAAGGACACATAGGATACCTCATTCAAAGAACTTTAAAGAATATACTCATGAAGAGGGGGATAAAGAGGGAGGTTGCAACAATAATAACGCAAGTGGAAGTAGATAAAGATGATCCAGCATTCAAAAATCCAACAAAACCCATAGGACCATTCTACGATGAAAAAGAAGCTGAAGAGAAGATTCGTATGGGAATGACTATAAAGAAGGTTAAAATTGGAGTGGGGAAAACTTATAGGAGGGTTGTTCCATCACCAGAACCAATAAGGATACTTGAAGGTAAAGTTATAAAGAGACTTGTGGATGAAGGAGTAATAGTGATAGCATCCGGGGGAGGGGGGATACCTGTAACCTTAGAAAACAGTGAATATACTGGCGTAGAAGCAGTTATAGACAAAGATTTAGCAGGCGAGAAACTTGCAGAGATAATAAATGCAGACATACTCCTAATACTAACCGATGTGGAAAAGGTTAAATTGAATTTTGGGAAACCAAACGAAGTGGACATTGACAAAATGACTGTGGAGGAAGCTAAGAAGTATTATGAGGAAGGACATTTCCCACCTGGAAGTATGGGACCAAAAATACAAGCCTGCATAAGATTTATAGAGTGGGGTGGAGAAATGGCAATAATAACATCATTGGAGAAGGCTGCAGAAGCATTGGAGGGGAAAACTGGAACAAGAATTTATAGGGGGTAAGAATTTGAGCGTAAAACATAAGGAGGAAGCATTGAAGGAGGCTAAGGAAGTAAAAGTTGCAATAATAGTTGTGAGCACATCGAGATATGAGAAGAAGATTCGGGGAGAACCATTTGAAGATGAATCCGGAGAAATAGCTAAGAAGATAATTGAGAAATATGGATATACGGTTACATGTAAGGAGATCGTGCCAGACGATAAGGGGATTATACAAATGTGGGCAAAAAAGAGGATTGAGGAGGGGGATGATGCAATAATATTCATAGGTGGAACAGGATTAAGCAAAACAGACTTAACATATGAAGCTATAATGGAGATTTTGGAAAAGGAGATGGAGGGTTTTGGAGAGATATTTAGGATGCTAAGTTATAGGGAGATAGGGTCTGCAGCAATAATGTCTAGAGCCACAGCTGGAATTCTAAATGGGAGATTACTTGTTGCAATACCTGGATCGCCAAACGCCATACCCATAGCCTTAGAAAAACTGCTACTACCAGAATTACGCCACATAATATTCCATGCGAGGAGGAAGTAGATGAGAGGTAAGAGGAAGATTATCGAAAGAAGAATGGAAATAATTGAAGCACTTAAAAAGTTAGATGAAAATGTCGATCTAATAATAGTGGAGGGTAAAAGGGATAGGTATGTTTTGAGGAAGCTTGGATGCAAAACCAACATAATAGCTCTAGGAGACACACACAAACCACTGCTAACATTAATAGAAGATCTAAACATGAAGTACATGGGACTTAAAGTTGCAATACTCACAGATTTCGATGAGGAGGGGGAGGAGCTGAATAAGAAGATAGAAAGAATACTTGAAGGTAGTAGCTTAAAGGTTGAGAGAACTCTAAAAGATAGGCTTAGGAAGGCTATGTTAGAAGAGAACAGGAGGAGAATAGAAGAGTTAATTGGATTATTGGAAGAAGAAATTTAAGTTAAAATTACATCAATTTGTAATGTAAAATTTGGAACTGATACACTATGGGGATATCTGGAATAGCGGAATTACCATTACATTATGGTAAAGCCCCAAGATGGCTCTTCCAGAGAATGGTAAAATTGGCATCTGAAATGCTTGAAATAATGTACAATGAATTTGGGGAATTGAAGATAATGGAGAGGTTAAGCAACCCAATATGGTTTCAAGCATTCAGCAATGTTCTAGGATTTGATTGGCATTCTTCAGGGTCAACCACAGTGACATGTGGAGTCTTAAGGGAAGCACTAAACAAAGTGGAAATAAATTTAGCATTAGCTGGGGGTAAGGGTAGGAAGAGCCTTGAAACCATAAACGACATAAAGAGCATATCGAGCAAATTCGGGTTAAACGAGGAGGATACAGCCAAACTTGAGGAGAATAGTAGATTAACTGCAAAGGTGGATAATGTAGCATTACAAGATGGATTCACAATATACCATCATACAATGCTAATATCTAGAGAAGGGAAATGGTGCGTAATACAGCAAGGAATGAACATCAACCTAAAATATGCAAGGAGATACCACTGGTTCTCAGAGGATATAAGGGATATGGTTGAAGAACCACATAAAGCAATATCATGTCAAATAAAGATGGAAAGAGTGTTAAATCTAGTGGATAGGGAGAGCGCGGAGGCTAGGAAAACCATAGTGGACATAGCTAATGAGGGGCCTACGAAGATAAGGAGGTACTTAGCTGAAGCAAATAGAATACTATGCAGAAGTGAAGGGATCGATAAATGGATAAACAAATCCATAACGACCAATAGAAGGATTAGCAGTGAGGATTACATAATATATAAACCAATAGATGAGAAGAGGATTGATTGGCGTAAACTTGAGGAAATATATAGCGTTAAGGTAGAAGACTTCAAGAACCTCTTGCTATATCCAGGCATAGGTCCAAAGACTATTAGAGCTTTATCATTAATCTCAGAACTCATATACAATGAACCTCCGTCAAAAAGGGATCCAGTAACACACATATATGATCCAGTGAAGTGGTCTTATGCAGTTGGAGGTAAAGATGGAATTCCATACCCGATATCCAAGAAGCATTACGATGAAGTAATATTCGAATTGAGGAACATAGTGGAAGCTATAAGGAGGGATGAAGAGGAAAGGAGGATGGCTTTCAGAAACCTTAAAAGGATATCTGAAAAATGGAGTGTTGAAATTTAAGTTAACCTTTAATGATGCCATGCTTCTCCAGCAAATCGACAACTAAATCTATTGGAAGAGCATACCTAACATGATTATCCCTACCCACCATCGTTTCAGCCATAAACATTGAGTTCAAAATGGCTTCTTCAACAGCCTCCACAGTAGCTTTAAACAAGTACGACATATACCCCTCACTTAACACTTGAAGTTCACGGGTTGGAGATTCCTCATAATGTGGTATCCTATTAGCTGTGGAGAATGCCACAACAAAATCGCCACTACCATGGGATGAGTATCCACCGGTCCTCGCAATACCATGAGTTGCACGTTTAGCTAATCTATGAAGTTGCCTGGCAGTTAAAGGTGCATCTGTAGCCACTATAACCACTATAGATCCACTTCCATCACCACCCCTAACACCATAATCCTTCAACTTCAACCCAACGGGAATTCCAGCTATAGTTAAATCCTCCCTACGACCAAAATTGGATAAAACCAGTACACCCACAACGTATCCTCCAGCCTCCTTAGGTAGTACCCTCGAAGCAGAGCCTATTCCACCCTTAAACTCGAAACATGACATACCAGTTCCAGCCCCAACATTACCCTCAACAACGGGGTTTGAGGAAGCATTTTCAATAGCTTTAAAGACGTGTTCATGCTTAACATGTCTCCCCCTAATGTCATTTAAGAATCCATCATTACACTCCAATACAACTGGATTAACAGTGCCAGTACTAACACCTATATCTGGATTTAAACTTAACATATACTCTATGATTGCATCAGCCACTATACCCACATTCAAAGTATTGGTTAAAGCTATTGGTGTTTCCAATTGTCCAAGCTCATTCAATTGAACTAAACCAATGGGTTTACCAAAACCATTAATTACAAATGAACTTGCCACAACCTTACTCTTAAAAACATTCTTATCCTCATGTGGGAATATCACAGTTACACCAGTCCTAATCGGACCCTTACCTGGAATAAGCTTCCCCTCACCCTCAATAATGGTGCAATGTCCAACCATAACCCCCTTAACATCAACTATCGAATCACTAGCTCCAGTATCAAATACACCTATCTTTAATCCAATATCCCTAACCCTCGCCCTACCCAAAGGGGATCACCAAACAATTATTTAAATGGGGCTTTTGAGAATTTAAGTTTGTATGATCCCTGAAAGAATTGTTAAATTGCTTAGAGGAGAACCCAGGGAATACTACATCATTGACGGAGAAACAAAACTTATAAAACCAGAACTATACCCACATGACAAAGATAAAGTGCCAATACTATGCGAAACTGAAGAGGATCTCCCAACATACAAGGGGTATGTAAGTGGTTTTAGATCCATAATAAAAGTTTTGGAGGATGGGTATGTGGTAAAATTGAAGGGGATAGGAATACCCTTCAAAGATGTCAAACCAATATACAAGAACAACACCATATACACATACTACTTCACAAACGAATATATTGGAACTGGACAGTTAATGTGGGGATTCATGACCCCCAAGGAGGCTGAAGAGGAATTAAACAATATGATAATGTTAAGGGAATTGAGAATCCCAGTTCCAGAACCCATAGGATTAGGATACTATGACAAGATAAGACTACTGAAGACTAAGGATAGATATGAACTTACAAACAAAATTATGAGTGGTGGACGTGGGGAACTCATAAAGATGCTTGAGGAAAGCTCATGGGAGCAACGTGGAGCATGCATATTCTATAGGAATGTAAGTGATGTGAGGGCAGATGAAATACTATACGGACTATTAATGCCAAAAGTGGAGAAGATAATTAATGTTAAGGAGGTTAAAGCATATCTTAAATGGCTTGGATCATCATGCGGATATAATCTAAGATTACTCCACGAAAACGGCATAATACATGGAACGGTGTTTGATGCAAGTGGATTGGGCATATATACAAACTCCCATTTGGCAAATCATGTAGTGGGGCTGGAGAAAACATACATAACAGACTTCCATTTAACGAGGAAAATGTGTGGAAAGGAATTTGAAAGGATGAAGATGGAAGAATACTATGCCTTATGGCATATCATGAACCCACTACCATCAGCGGAGAAATTCATAATTTCACAGATAAAACGTACAACAATACTAAATGCTCCAGAAGTAATTTCACAAATGCATACGTGGGAAGGGTTTCAAGCCTTCAATGAAATAGTGAGCCTTCATGGAGGATACTATAGACCTGAAAACATATATGAAGAATTCACAGAGAGCCTAATAGATGGAATAGAGTATGGATATAATAAAATGAAGAAGTATGAATTGGAGGGGAAGGTGAAGAGGAGGATGCTCATGGTTCTAAGCATATTGAAAGATGCCTTCCTAGAACTGTATGGACTTCCAAAGGGGATGGAGAGGGGGAGGGAGGTTGTGGAGATAGTTATGGATTCAAAGAAGATCAATGGGAAAACGATTTCAAGAAAAATAAGTGAAGTTAAGAGTAGAATTGAAGAGCTACTTTAAACGGCTCTTATCAATCTCCAACAAAACTTCTTCCATAATGTTCAAAGCTTTATCCATTAATTCAATGGATATGTTCAGTGGTGGAGCTATTCTAATTGATGAAACACCGCAACTTATAACTGCAACGCCACGTTTAAAGCAATTTATTAGGAATGATTCAAGTTCCTTAACAGCTGGCTCCTTACTCTTCCTATTCCTAACCAGCTCAACGCCTATCATAAGCCCCTTACCCCTAACATCACCTATAAGCTCGATCTTCTCAGCCATCTCCCTAAACCTCTTCATGGTGTAATCCCCAACTTTAATGGCATTCTCCATCAACTTCTCCTCCTCAATAACATCAATAACAGCTGATGCAGCGGCACATGAAACTGGATTACCTCCAAATGTGGATGCATGACTACCTCTCGGCAGAGACATAACGTCAGCTCTACCGATCACAGCTCCAAGTGGAAGCCCAGCGGCAATCCCCTTAGCCACCGTGATAATGTCTGGGGTTACATTCCAATTCTCTATTGCAAACCACTTCCCAGTTCTACCCATGCCAGCCTGAACCTCATCTGAAACCATTAGTATACCGTAATTGTCGCATAACTTCCTAATCCTAGACCAATATTCTGGTGGTGGAACTATGTAGCCGCCTTCACCCTGTATCGGTTCAAAAACTATGCAACTGGTTTCATCTGGTGGAACGAACTTCTTAAAGTAGTATTCATCTATGAAGTCTACACACCAATATCCACATTCAGGGTAGCTCTGTTTCCATGGGCACCTATAACAATATGGGTATGGAACATGCTCAACGCCTGGGAGTAGGGGTGAAAACCACTTACGCTGAACAGGCTTGCTGGATGTTAGAGTTACGCTTCCAAACAATCTACCGTGAAATGCCCCTATATATGCCATCACATATGGCCTTGAACCTTTAAAGTATCCTCTAGCAACCTTCATTGCACCTTCAACAGCTTCAGCGCCACTATTACAGAAGAATACACGCTTCTCAAAGTTTCCAGGAGTTATTCTGCAGAGTTTCTTAGCCAATTCCACAGCTGGATCATACCAGAAGTCTGTTAATGAGTAGTGAAGATATTTTTCAGCTTGCCTCTTAATTGCCTCCACAACCTTTGGATGACAATGACCCACAGAGGTAACTGCTATACCAGCATTCAAATCAATATACTTGTTCCCATCAACATCGGTTAATATGCAACCCTTAGCCTCCTTCAAAACCAATGGATACCAGCGTACAAAGGATTGCATTAGAAACTTTTCATCTTCTTCAAGAATCTTCTTAGCCTTAGGTCCTGGAGGTGTAACTATTATTTTCGGGACATCAATTTCAGTCAAATCTTACACCAAACTTTATTCATCTACTGAACTTTAAAAGCTTTCTACATCAGATTTGTATACTATTTCCCCATTAACTATGGTCATTAAAACCTTGACATCCTTTATCCTACTCTCATCTATGGATAATGGATCTTTCGATAGGACAACCATATCAGCATACTTTCCAACTTCAAGAGACCCCTTAACCCTCTCCTCAAAACCAATGTAAGCAGCATTCCTTGTGAATAGGGATACTGCCTCCACCGGGGTTAGACATTCATCATATGTGTACTTGTATAGTTCTATGCCATCATACCTCCCCCTACTCACAGCAGAATATATTTGATATAGTGGGTCTAGTGGATCCACTGGGCAATCTGATCCACCAGCAATTTTAACACCAGCTTTCATCATGCTCTTAAATGGGTAAACCCACTTAGCTCTATTAGGTCCAACCCTATCCACAGCCCAGAAATCTGATATTATGAATCTAGGCTGAATGGATGCACATACACCTAGATCGCTCATCAATTTAATTAGTTCTGGAGACATTATTGATGCATGTTCAATCCTATGCCTATGATCAACCCTTGGATTCTTTGAGAGAACTTCACTGAAAACTTTTAAAGCCAACTCCACAGCTCTATCGCCAATGGCATGAACTGCAACTTGCAATCCACCATCATGAGCTTTAGACACAATATCCCTAAACCTTTCAATGGGCATTGTCAAAATACCCATACTACTTGGATCATCATTGTATGGTGATCTCAAAGCTGCAGTTCTAGCTCCAAGAGAACCATCAATCAAAACTTTAATGCCATTAATCTTTATGAAGTCATCACCAAACCCCCTCTTCAACCTCAAACTCAGCAATTCATCTAAATGCTCAGCTGAAATGTATAGGCAAACTCTAACCTTAAGCTTCCCCAAACCCCTAGCAACTTGTAAAGCTTCAATCTCCTCTGGAATTGCTGAAACAAAATGTACTGTTGTTATCCCATGGGATAAGGCTTCATTACATGCAAGCTCCACAGCCTTAACATAATCATCGAGGGATGGTTGTGGAATCTTAGACCAAACAAGCCTCATGGCAGACTCCCTAAGTATCCCCGTGGGTTCACCATTCTCATCCCTATCAATCCTCCCACCTTCAGGATCGGGGGTGAACTTATCAATTCCAGCAATTTTTAAAGCCATGGAATTGGCTACTGCAATATGACCGCAAACCCTCCTAAGGAAGACTGGATTTTTGGGTGCAACTTCATCTAAATCCCACCTATTTGGATACCTCTTCTCATAAAACTTATCTTGATCCCAACCTCTACCAAGAATCCACTTTCCAGGCTCCAAACCCTCAGCATACCTCTTAACCATACTCTTAAATTCACCTATGGATTTAACATCCCTCAAATCCAGCATCATAAGTGAAAGTCCAACCCCAATGAAATGTATATGCGTATCAATGAATCCGGGAAAGACAGGTTTCCCCTTCAAATCAATAGTCAAAGTTTCATTGCCAATGAAATCCTTAACATCCCTAGAAGATCCCAAGAAGACGATTTTTCCATCCTTAACAGCTAAAGCCTCAAAAACCCTACCCTCCTCATCAAAGGAGTATATCTTACCATTAACCAATACTAGATCAGCCTTCAAACTAACCATACAAAACCATCAATTATAATGTAATGTCACTCAAAACTATTTAAGCATAATCAACTCCAAATCCCATTAGAAAGAGTAATATAAGGAATGAATAGATACGTATCAATGGTGATTAAATGTACGATATAATAATAAATAATGCAAAGATAGTTGATGGAACTGGAAGCCCATGGTACTATGGGAGCATAGCCATAAGAAATGGCAAGATAGTGGAAATCAAGAGGAAGGGGAGGTTTAAGAGTGGAGAACATGTGATAAACGCCGAAGGGTTAATGGTGGCCCCAGGATTCATAGATATGCACAGCCACTCAGACGCATACCTACTAATAAATCCTAAAGCTGAAAGCAAAATTAGGCAGGGGGTTACATTGGAAGTCATAGGTAATTGCGGTTCAAGCATGGCACCAATACTACCAGAAAGGCTAAGTGAATTTAAGAGGAGACTCGGTGAACTTGCACAGTACATAACATGGGATTGGTCAACATATAGGGAGTATAAGGAGAAGCTCATGAAAAATGGAATTGCATTAAACGTTGCCCCACTAATAGGGCATGGAACATTAAGAGTTAATGTAATGGGATATGAAAATAGGGAGCCAACCATGGAGGAACTTGAGGAAATGAAGAAATTGCTGGAACAATGCATGAAGGATGGAGCCTTCGGACTATCCACAGGACTCATATACACCCCTGGAAGCTACGCTAAAACTGAAGAAATAATTGAACTTGCAAAAGTAGCTGCAAAGTATGGTGGAATATACTCCTCACACATAAGGAGTGAAGCAGATAAACTCATAGAAGCCATAATGGAAGCAATAAGGATAGGGAGAGAAGCAAATATTAGAGTGGAAATTTCACATCTAAAATCAGCTGGAGTTAGGAATTGGGGTAAAATTGTGGAAGCACTGAAAAGGATTGAAGAAGCAAGATGGGAAGGGGTGGATGTAACAGCAGACTTCTACCCATACACTGCTGGAAGCACAAGTTTAACTGCTTGCATACCACCATGGGCCCATGTAGGCGGAATAGAAGAAATGATTAAGAGGCTAAAAGATCCTGAGCAGAGAGCTAAGATAAGGAGGGATATAGAAACGAGCACTGAGGGATGGGAAAACCTCGCAAACCTAGCAGGATGGGATAAGATAGTGGTGGCATCCTGTGAAAAGAATAAGCAATACGAGGGATTAAGCATAAGTGAAATAGCCAAAATGAATAGTAAAGACCCATACGATCAAGCATTCGACCTAATAATAGAGGAAGAGGGGAGAGTGCAAATAATACTACACATGATGAGGGAAGAGGATATGTTGGAAGCATTAAAAAGCCCATACACAATGGTTGGAACAGATGGATCCAGCATAGCACCATATGAACCTCTAGGAAGAGGGAAACCACATCCAAGAAGTTATGGAACATTCCCAAGGATAATTGGGAGATATGCAAGAGACAAGAAGGTTATAACCATAGAGGAAGCAATTAGAAAGATGACGTCAATACCAGCCAACAAACTTGGATTAAAAGATAGGGGGATAATAAGGAGGGGGTTCTGGGCAGACCTCGTAATATTCAATCCAAAAACAATAATAGATACAGCAACCTTCGAAAACCCACACCAATACCCAAAGGGGATAGAATACGTGATAGTAAATGGGAGAATCGTTATAGATAAAGGCGAACACACAGGAGAACTGCCAGGAAGAGTTCTAGAAAGAGAGTAAATTAAATGAAAGAATATGAAATGCGAAGCTTTGATGGTAAAGTAAAACAATATAAATACCAAACATCCTCTAATTATTTTAGTGACAAGAATGAGTGAATGGGACCCAATACTCTTCCAGCTTGGAGTTGGAGCCATAACGGGATTTATAGTTGGATATGCATTGAAAAAGATATTAAAGATACTAATAGTCATAATGGGCATATTCCTACTGGCACTTGCATACCTACAATGGAATGGGGTTATAAAGGTGGATTATGCAATACTGATAGGTAAAATAGAGAATGCCACAAAAACCCTGCTTGGCGAATCTACACCACTAATAAGTCAAATAACAGCCAACATACCCTTTGCAGGATCATTTCTAGCTGGATTCTACATAGGATATAAAAAGGGTTGAAATTTAATTGTTCAAATTCACATAAGTTTCTCCAGATCGGAAACCTTAACACCATAACGCCACAAATCCTCTTCATACTGGAATATTAGAGGTAAACCGCCAGTGTGGATGAATAGTACTTTAGACCCCCTTTCTATAACCCCCTTATCCACGAGATCCATTAAACCCATAAAGGCCTTCCCAGTATATAGTGGATCTAAGAGTATAGCTTCCATTTTTGCAACCTTCCGCATAACTTCAACAACCTCCTTAGTCACAATTCCATAACCACCACAAGTATACTCATCATAAACTATGATGTCTTTATCATCAAGTTTAACTGGTAGCTTCAAATACTCCACAGACTCCTCAGCGAGACTCTTAACCCTATTGTAAATAGCATTCTTTGAAGGGCCGCATGAAACTCCTAAAACCTTAATCCCACTATTCAAATTCTTCATCCCCAAACACAATCCAGTCTGCGTTCCACCCGAACCAGTGGAATGGACTATGTAATCCACTTTAACACACATCTCATTCAATTGATGTAGAATTTCTACGGAGGCATTCAAATACCCTAAAACGCCAACTTTACTTGCACCGCCATTTGGGATTATATAGGGCTTCTTACCCTTAGCCTCCTGCTCCCTTGCAACTTCCTCCATAATTTTTGGGATTTCATCCCTAGCGGCATCAACAATCCTAATTTCAGCATCAAACAGTACATCTAATAGGAGATTCCCCTTAACCTTCTTAGGACCAGTACTTGTGAGGACCAAGATTGGATGCAAATTGTACAATCTACATGCAGCTGCAGTTAATCTAACATGGTTTGAACATAAAGCACCAGTGGTTATCACGGTATCGCAATTCCTCTTTAAGGCATCCCCCAATAGGAATTCAAGCTTCCTAGCCTTATTCCCACCCATAGCCAATTCCATGTAATCATCACGCTTAATATACAATTCAATACCAAGCTCTTCACTGAGTTTAGGCATATATTGTATTGGTGTTAGTAAACGTACTAGCTTAACTCTTGGATGATCACCTATAGATAAAACCAAACTTATGCACCAAACCACTATATTGCAATCAACGGTATAAAAGTGTTGGTGTTTATTTATGCTGGAGCCACTTTCAATTTTAATCCAACAACATCAACAACCTTAACCTTCTGCCCCCTCTTAATATCAACATCAGAAAATGCAGTCCACTCCTCACCAAAAACATGTACAACACCATTCTCACCAGCCTTAAAATCTGTTTTAGCAGTTCCAGTCATCCCAATAAGCTTTTTTGGATCCATCATCCCCTTAGCCCTCCTCCAACTCTTCCTAACATTATGTATGTATAGGATGAGGAAGCCTCCTCCAATAGCCAATATGGATACGAATACATATTGTGGAACTCCAATTTCAATATATGGTTGCTCCCTATACATAAATAGTATTCCCAAAGCATACAATGCTAAGCCGAGGAAACCGAATAATTGTATACCAGGATAATGCAACTCCACTAATATCAATATTGATCCAATTATCAGTAAGGCTAAAGCCGTAGCGCTGGGACCAATTAAACCTATACCGAATAGTGATAAAACTATCAATGCCGCACCAATAAAACCGTATATTTGAGTCCCAGGGGTTAACAGTTCTATTAATATGAGCCAAAATCCAAGCTCAAACAGCAAACCAACGATGAGTGGATCGTTTAGTAACGAATACAATTGTGAGGCAATACTTCTACCAACCACAACAACTTCATAACCACTCCAACCAAGTACAGACAAAACCTCCTGTAGGGAATTAGCCTTAAAATCAGCTATCTTAAGCTCCAAAGCCCTACTCACAGTTAAATCAAGATTCTCAGTAACAAATTTAACTGCAATATCAACCCTACTATCATTAAAACCATACTTCCTCTCAGCAAGAGCCCTCATACGCTCAATAGCATAATTCAAAATTTTAGGGTCAACGGGTTCACCAGTGGTACTCCTAGGTTGACATGAACCTATAACACTACCATCAGACATTACAAGATAATTTGCTGCAAGAGCAATAAAGGTTCCAGCTGAAACAGCCTTAGCCCCAGGAGGGCCAACCCAAACAACAGTCTCAACTTTAGAGTTTACAAGAGCATTAATTATTTTATCCATGCTATCCATATATCCACCATAAGTATTCAACCTAATAATTAAAGGTGCATTGGAGGCTTCAGCCTTAGATAAAGCATTCAAAATATACTCAGCAATGCCAGCATCAATAGTAGCATCAACCTCAGCATAATAAACTCTAGGAGGAGATGAAAGGGCAATATATGGCTGAATGAAGAGTAATATGAAGCAAGCTATGATGAGTATTGAAAATATATGAGGATGCCTACCCCTATACATAAGCATTCAGCATCAATTATAAAATTGAATAAAACGTAGATAAAAATATAGTTATGAGGCAAATGATTGGGAAGATCATTTAACGTGAATAACATATAATGCATTGCATCAAATAAGCTAGCAATACAATTATTAATTTACATAGATTCAAAGTATGTGATGTGAAATTATGTGGAGACATATACAGCTCGAAATAGCAAAGTATGGTAGAAAACTAACTGAAAGGGGGTTTGTATGCGGCCATGGAGGGAACATAAGTGTAAGAATCAATGAAAACATATACATAACTCGCAGAGGGGCATCATTGGAAGACATATCCGCTAGGGACATAGTTCAAACCCCCCTAAAACATGAAAGTGAAACTGATAGATATGCTTCAAGTGAAACGCCAGTTCATAGGGAAATCTACATAAAAACAGATTACAAGGCAATAATACATGCACATCCACCATACGCAATTGCAGTATCATACTTCTTCAACGAAGTAGAGCCACTTGAAATAGAAGCTGCACTTAGGATGGGAAGCATAAAAGTTATTGAGGGGAAGAGTGGAACTAGGGAGCTTGGAGCAAAGATAGTTGATAATTTAGGATCATGTAATGCAGTGATAGTTAGGGGGCATGGAGTATTCGCAGTGGGATCAAATTTAGAAGAAGCATATAGAGCAACATGCAATGTGGAAAAGAACTGCAGACAGAAGTATTTAACTGAAATATTAAAGGCTGTTAGGCTTAAATTCATAAAACCGATGGAAATTTAAACTTTAAATAAATAAGTAAATGGGATGAGGGATGCAAGTTGAGTGAAATATATGATGTTATCATAATTGGAGCTGGACCAGCGGGGTTGGCAGCAGCCATATATGCTTCAAGAGCTGGACTCAAAACACTGGTTATTGAAAAGAATGCTCCAGGAGGGAATTTAGCGAAAATGAAGCACTTAGAAAACTATCCTGGCATACCAACACTACCAAACCCCATGGAACTTGCAATGCGAATGTACAATCAAGCATTAAAGTTTGGTGCAAAAATAGTTTATCCAGAACAAGCCTTAGGGCTGGATGTAAGTGGGGTATTAAAGATTGTGAAGTGTAGGGGTGGAGAGTATAGGGGGTATGCATTGATAATAGCCACTGGCAGGGAGATGGGTGGAACCACAATTAAGGGGGAGGGCAATCTAATAGGTAGAGGGGTAAGCTACTGCGCCACATGCGACGGACCACTATACAAGGGTAAAACAATAGCTCTAACTGGTAGAGGTGAAGAATTATTAAATGAAATGGAACTCCTATCCAATTATGCTGAGAAATTATATGTGATAACCGAAAATTTAGATGAAAAGATAATTGAGGAAGCTTCAAAGCACAGTAATATCGAGTTGTTGAGGGGGAGGGTGGAAGAATTAAGTGGCGTTGAGAATGGCATATCCATTAAGATTTTGAGGGATGGTGAAAGTTTTGAAATCAAATGTGCTGGAATTTTCATTGTTGGCAGGGATGAGCCTAAAACTGAGATATATAGGGCTGCTGGAATAAAATTAAATGATCAAGGATACATAGCTGTGAACTTAAATCAAGAAACCAATGTTAGAGGTGTATATGCAGCTGGAGATGTGACTGGCAGGGGGATGCAAGTAGCTATTGCAAGTGGAGATGGATGCATGGCAGCTATATCAGCATCAAAATATGTTCAAGCATTAAAGAAGAGCATGGATGAAGTCAAATTTGATGGGAAAATATTCTACATAGAATTGGAGGAGGGGGTTAGAGCCTATCATAGAATTGAGGAAACTGAGGATGAAATTAGAATGGTGAGCACTTATACACCTCCTGAGTATAGGGGTTTAGGGTTAGCTTCAAAAATAGTTGATGTAGCAGTCAACTATGTTAAGGGTAGGGGTAAGAGGGTTATTGTTGAATGCAGTTATGTGAAGAGCTGGATGGAGAGGAATAAAGATAAGGTTGCAGGGCTAAATATTGAGTATAGGATTAAAGCTTAACTCAATCACTTTTTATCCTCCATAAACTTCTTGAAAGCCATATACTCTTGAATTATCTTTACAAAATTATCCCTCACAGGCTCATAAACCCTCTTATAAAATTCCTGTTGACTCTCCAAAGTCTCCTTA
>Ga0209225_1002357_pt1 | contig 17123 bp, 15 predicted proteins | sample WasSprMetagenome_FD_184732 | JGI IMG/M metagenome (GOLD analysis project Ga0209225, IMG submission 184732) | Sulfidic aquatic microbial communities from Washburn Spring, Yellowstone National Park, USA - WS (SPAdes) (version 3) | ecosystem: Environmental > Aquatic > Thermal springs > Hot (42-90C)...
AAAGGTTTTCAAGAGGAACCGCAGGAATGAAATTTTGGACAGAAGGAGCAGGATTGGGGCTTTTTATTTCAAAATCTTTTGTTGAAATGCACGATGGCAGAATCTGGGCTGAATCTGAAGGAAAAGGCAAAGGCACCACTTTTTACATTGAACTGCCAATAAGGTAGCTTATTAGCTTGTAGCTTTTTAGGAAAAAAATGGGTAAAGAAGAAAAAGATTTTTTTCAAATTAAAAAGACGGTTGAGAGTTTGAGAGGAAGAATGTGGGTGGAAAGAAACGAAAAAGAGCGGATTTTTTACATTGAACTGCCTCACATAGAAAAAAGAGAAATTTTAAAGCGACGTCAAGAGATAATAAAAAACAAAGAAATTCCTATTTCAGTAAGAATGAAAGAAGCGATAAAAGATCTCTTTGAAGAAATTGAAGAAGAAAAGAAAAAATGGATCCAAGGAGCTTTGCGTTTTAATTTGGAAAGAATCAAAAAAGGAAATTTAAAGGAAAAATTTTTAAGGTTAGTTTCTTTATTTTTGGATTGGTTTTTCATTAGTAGGTTTTTTAATCTTCAGAAAAAATGGATAGAAATGTTTGTTCAGCTTCCAATTTTTGTAGAATTTAAGGACCAAGGTTTTTCTTTGAGAGATTTTTATTTTCACTGCAAAAAATTTCAAAAAATAGACAAACAATTGAGGTTTTTAGATGAAAATTTTTCAAAATATTGCAAACTAGATTTTTCTTACTATCAAAGACTGCAAGAAATTTTGAGCGAAAGATTTTGCGGAGAAAAATTTCACCCAGAATTTTTAAATTTATTACAAGAAATTCAGAAAATTTAAGAAACTTTGATTTAGCTAAACTTTAGGTTAAAAGATAATTTTAATATGATTTTTCATTCAAAAAGAAAATTTTTTCTCTTTTTTTTCATTCTCCTTTTTTTCTTTTTAGCGATTGTTTTGTTTTTTAAAAGAGAAATTTATTTTCCAAAAAGTTTTAACACTGAAGTAAAGATTTTTTCAATAGAAAAAGGGGAGGGAGTTTTTGAAATTGCTGAAAAATTAGAAAAAGAAGGAATTATCAAAAATAGATTTTTATTTTTAGTAGAGGCTGTTTTTAAAGGAAAACATAAAAAAATTTTGGCAGGAAAGTATGAATTGAAAGCTTCAATGACTATTCCTCAAATTCTTGAAAAATTTACAAAAGGAGATATCTCAAAAGTAAAAATCACAATTCCTGAAGGCTTTACGATAAGAGAGATTGAAGAAAAATTGAAGGTTGATTTACCAGATGAACTTGAAGGATATTTATTTCCAGATACTTATTATCTTCCAATAGATTTTAAAGCAGAAGATTTGGTGAAAGTAATGAGAGAAAATTTTGATAAAAAAATCGCGCCTTATTTGTCAGAAATCGAAAAGCAAGGCAAAAGTTTGAAAGAAGTGATGATTTTGGCTTCTTTAGTAGAAAAAGAAGTAAAAACAAAAGAAGACAAAGAAATTGTTGCTGGAATTTTGTGGAAAAGATTGAACGCAAAAATTCCTTTGCAAGTTGACGCAACGATAACTTACATTACGGGGAAAAAAACAACAAAAATTTCTTTAGAAGATCTTCAAATCGATTCCCCTTACAATACCTACAAGTATCTTGGTTTGCCACCTACTCCAATTTGCAATCCAGGTTTAGAAAGTATTTTGGCTGTAATTTATCCAAAAGAAACAGATTATTGGTATTATCTTACTACTCCAGAAGGAAAAACAATCTTTAGTAAAACTTTTTTAGAACACAAAATTGCAAAGGAAAAATACCTTAAATGATAAAATCCTAAATCCTAAATTCTAAATTCTAAACAAAATTCTAAATTCTAAATCACAAATCCCAAACATTTTTTTAGAATTTCGAATTTGGGATTTCGTTTCGAATTTAGGGTTTCGGATTTAGAATTTGTTCTAAATTTGCTAAAATTCAAAAATATGAATTGTCTGGATATTGGAAAAGCTGATGATTTAGAGAGCAAAAAAGAAAGAATAGTCTACAGGGTTTTGGAAATTTTGCCGGGATTTTTATCTTGGAGTACTTTAATATTCGTATTTTTAGGTTCGATTTTTTTGCCGGTTTTAATTGCTGTTTTTATTATTTTATTTGATTTTTATTGGTTCTTAAGAGTGATTTATTTCTCTTTTTATCAAGTGGCTTCTTATTTTAAAATGAAAAAAAATTTGAAAATTAATTGGTTCGAGAAAATAAGAATATATTTTCCTGAATTTAAAGAAATTTATCATATTGTGATTCTTCCATTTTTTAAAGAAAGTAGGGAAGTGGTTGAGGACTCGATATTGCACTTGAAAAATTATGTGAGATATCCAAAAGATAAAATAATTTTGGTTTTAGCAGTTGAAGAGAGAGGAGGAGAAAAACAAATTGAAATGGCAAAAGAACTTCAAAAAATTTATTCTCAAGATTTTTTTAATTTTTTTGTTTTTGTGCACCCTAAAGATTTACCAGGAGAAGTTAAAGGAAAAGGGGCCAACGTAAATTTTGCGATCTCAAACCTAAAAAGAGAAATTGAAAGGCTCAATTTAAAAAAAGAAAACCTTATTGTCTCTATTTTTGACATTGATACCAAACCTGAAATAGATTATTTCTCAATAGTTACATTTTGGTATTTAAGGTTAAAAAAGAAACCAAATTTTGCTTTCCAACCTGTTCCAGTTTACAACAACAACATATGGCAAGCTCCTTTCTTTTCAAGGATTGTCGCTACTTCAAATACTTTTTGGCAAATGATTCAACAATCGAGACCAGAACAGTTGGTCACTTATTCTTCTCATTCTTTGCCTTGGCAGGTTTTTGAAAAAGTAAACTTTCCCAAAGAAGTGGTTTCTGACGATTCAAGAATTTTCTGGAAATGTTTTTTTGTTTTCGATGGTAATTTTCAAACTATTCCTTTGTTTTATCCTGTTTACATGGACGCTGTTTTGGGAAAAAATCTTTTCTCTACGATTTTAAATCAATACAAACAACAAAGAAGATGGGCTTGGGGCGTAGAAAATATCCCTTTTGTAATTTTTAATTTTTTAAAAAACAAAAAAATTTCTGTTTTTACAAAAATTTTTCATTCTTTTGTAATTTTGGAAGGGTTTTGGTCATGGGCAGTTGCTTCTTTGTTGATTTTTCTTTTGGGATGGTTAACTCCAACTTTAGGTGGCAAAGGATTTCACAAAACTTTTTTGGGCTTTAATTTGCCAACTTTTACTCAAAATTTAATGATTTTTGCTTCTTTTGGAATTTTTCTTTGCGCTTTTTTAAGTTTACTTTTGTTGCCACCTGCTCCAAAAAAATTTTTAAAAAAAGCTTCTATATTTTTTCAGTGGTTTTTCATTCCAGTAACTTTGATAGTTTTTGGATGTTTTCCTGCCTTAGATGCTCAAACAAGATTAATGTTCAAAAAATACATGGGTTTTTGGTTAACTGAAAAATGCAGGAAATAAATCATTATTTTTCATCTTTTGTTTTTGGAATTTTGCCTCCAATTTTATGGCTTTCTTTTTATTTGAGAGAGGATCAAAAACCAGAACCAAAAGGAATGGTAATTTTGATTTTTATTTTAGGCGTTCTTTTTGTTTTTCCTGCAGCTTTATTGGAATATTTCTTTTTAGAAATTTTTTCTTTTTTAAATATTTCAGAATCCTGTCTTTTTTTCTTGAAAAATTTTTTTGTAATTGCTTTTTTGGAAGAGTTTTTTAAATTTTTACCCATTTTCTTTTTTGTTTTTAAAAGTAAAGATTTTGATGAACCTGTAGACGGAATGATTTATATGATCGTATCTGCTTTAGGTTTTGCTGCTTGCGAAAATTTTTTTGCTATTTTGAATTTGAAGCCTCAACAATTTCAATTTTCTCAGCTTTATTTTTCCTCTGTGATTTCTTTAACCCTTTTGAGGTTTTTGGGTCCTGTATTTTTACATTCTTTATCTTCTGCAATTTTAGGATTTTTCGTTTCGCTCTATTATTTTGAAAAAAGAAAAATTTTAATTTTATTTTTAGGTCTTTTTTTGGCTTCACTGTTGCATTTTGTATTTAATTTTTGTATTATTTCAATAACAACAGAGCAAAATTTTTCTTTTTCGGGGTATTATTTAATAATTGTGTTGTTAGCAGGAATAGGAATTTTGGTACATTCTCTTTTTCAAAGGTTGAAAAAATAAAAAATAAAAATGGGATTTTTAGAGAAATTAAAAAAAGAAAAAGAAATAAAGGAAGAAAAAGAAGAAAAAATTAAAAAAGAAGATTGGTTAGAAAAAGAGGGAGAAGTTCCGGTTGACATGTATCAAACGAGAGATTATGTAGTTTTGGAAGTTCCTGCGGCAGGAGTGAAACCTACAGATTTAGAAATTTATGCTGAAGAAGATCAAATTGTGATTGAAGGTCAAAGGAAAATTCCTGAAGAAGAACGCGATTATTTAATTCAAGAGTGTTTTTGGGGAAGGTTTTCGAGAATAGTGAGAATACCTGTGGAAGTGGATTTTGAAAAAATAGAAGCTTCTTTGAAAGATGGGCTTTTAACAATTAGAATTCCAAAAATTTTTAAAACTTCAGGGAGAAAGAAAATTGTAATAAAATAAAAAAGTTTTCAATGTGGACTTCTTCTGAAATAAGAAAAAAATTTATCGAATTTTTTATTAAAAAAGGACATATTGAAATTCCAGGAGTACCTCTCACTTTTTACGATCCTACTTTGCTTTTTGTTTCAGCTGGAATGGTACCTTTTAAACCATATATTTTAGGCGAAAAAACTCCTCCTCACAAAAGAGTAGTAAATTGTCAAAAATGCTTTAGAACAGTTGATATTGAGAAAGTAGGACAAAATTCAAGATCTCTTACTTTTTTTGAAATGTTGGGAAATTGGTCTTTTGGGGATTTTTGGAAAAAAGAGGCAATTTCTTTTGCTTTAGAATTGTTAGTTGATGTTTTTGGAATAGAAAAAGAAAAACTTTTTATTACCGTATTTGAAGGCGACAAAGAAATTTCAGAAGACAAAGAAACGATTGAAATTTGGAAAGAACTAGGAATTGATGAAAGAAAAATTTTTAAACTTTCAAAAGAAAATAATTTCTGGATTGCGGGAAATTTTGGCCCTTGTGGACCTTGTACAGAAATTTATTATGACCTTGGAGAGGAAGTGGGATGTAAAAGAAAAGAATGTCAGCCAGGATGCGATTGCGACCGATTTTTGGAAATTTGGAATTTAGTTTTTATGGAATATTATTTAGATGAAAAAGGAAATTTAACAAAACTTTCTCAAAAAAACGTAGACACTGGAGCAGGATTAGAAAGATTAACTTTAGTTTTAAAAGGTAAAAAATCTGTTTTTGAAACCGATTTGTTTTTGCCGATAATTGAAGAATTAAAAAAAGAAAGAATAAACGATGAAAAATCTCAAAAAATAATCGCAGACCATTTAAAAGGAGCAGCTTTTTTAATTTCAGAAGGAGTTTTGCCTTCAAATGTTGAGAGGGGATATGTTTTAAGGAGAATTTTGAGAAGAGCGGTAAAATATTTAAAAATGTCAGGGTGTTCAATAAATTCTTTAATTTCTCCTTTAAAGAAAATCGGCGAAATTTATGAAAATATTTATCCTGAAATAAAACAAAAAGAAAAAGAAATTATTGAGGTAGTATTAAAAGAAGCTGAAATTTTTGAAAAGACGATTGAAAAAGGTTTGAGAAAATTTTACTCAGAAATAGAAAATCTTAAAAAATCGGGCGAAAAAGAAATTTCGGGAAAGATTGCTTTCGATTTGTATCAAAGCTATGGATTTCCTTTAGAATTAACGGAAGAAATGGCAAAAGAAGAAGGTTTTTTTGTTGACAAAAAAAGTTTTGAAATTGAATTTGAAAAACACAAAGAAATTTCAAGGATTGGGGCAGAGAAAAAATTTGGAGGAATTGGAAAAGCGCCAGATTATCAAGCAATAAAGCATCATACCGCAACCCATTTGTTGCACGCAGCTTTGAGAAAAATTTTAGGAAATGAAGTTAAACAGATGGGTTCTGATATCACTTCAGAAAGATTAAGATTTGATTTTTCTTTTCCGAGAAAACTTACTAAAGAAGAATTAAAACAAATTGAAGATTTGGTAAATCAGAAAATTCAAGAAGATTTGGAAGTGAAAAAAGAAGAAATGAGTTTAAAAGAAGCTTTAGAATCTGGAGCTTTAGCTTTTTTCAAAGAAAAATATCCAGAGAAAGTGACAGTTTATACCATTGGCGATTTTTCCAAAGAAATTTGCGCAGGTCCCCATGTAAAAAGAACTTCAGAGCTTGGAAAATTTAAAATTTTGAAAGAAGAATCTGCTGGAGCAGGAATTAGAAGGATTAAAGCTAAAGTAGAATAAAAATCATGTTCAACGAGTTTCCCTGGTAAATTTTGAAAAAACTTTTTTTAATGACTAAAATAAAAAAACATTGATAGTTTAAAATTAAAAAACAATCATTTAAAAATTCAATAAAAAATTTAAAACTTCAAACATTTAATAAAATTTTAAAAATTTGCTATTATCTACTTAACAAAGTCATGGCAATGTTAATTAGACATTCGGCATCCGGGGAATTTTAAAATTCTAAATTCAAAATTTGAGATTTGAAATTTTTAAAGAGTGATTACAATTCCTCTCTTTTCGATAAAATCGATAAACCTGGAATAAACAGGAGAAGTTTTTAAAGTTTCACCATCTCCAACGCAAATTAATTTTCTTTTTGCTCTGGTAATTGCAGTGTTTAGCCTTCTCAAATCTGTTAAAAATCCCAAAATTTTCTCTTTGTTGCTTCTGACAAAAGAAATCAAAATTATTTCTTTTTCTCTTCCTTGAAAACCATCAACTGTATTTATTTCAACTAATTCTCCTAAACTTTTTCTTAAGAGATCTAACTGATCATCATAAGGAGTAATAACCCCAACCCATTCTTTTTTAATTCCAGCTTTAAACATTTTTTCCAAAATCGATTTTACAATTTCTACCTCAAGAGGATTTGATTTTGAAGTAGATTCGGCCTTAATTATTTCAAATTTTCTTTCTGATTTCGATGTATCTAAAAAGCAAATGACATTTTTAGGATCTAAAACTTTGTCCCAGAAATTTCCAAATTTTGGAATTTTTATTTTGAAATTTTTCAGGGTAATATTTTTCACGCTTTCATCAGTTTTTAACCTTCCTTCATAAAACTCTTTATTTGGAAATTCCATCAAAATTTCGTTCATTCTATATTGAATATTGAGTAAAACCGATTTTTCGGGATATCTTTGGATTAATTTTTCGAACAAAGTTTCAGAAAGCATTTTTGCTTTTTCAGATAAGACAGTCGGTGGCAATTGTTTATGGTCTCCTGCTAAAATGAATTTTTTTGCCTTGCAAATCGGGATTAAAACGCTAGGAATTGTTGCCTGAGTTGCTTCATCGATCACTGCACTATCGAATTCAATATCTCTTAAAAATTCGAGCGCAGCAGAAGAATTAGTACACAAAACCACTTGGGCCTCTTTTAAAATTTTTTGTGCTATTTTCTCTTCAATTTTTGATATCTGCTTGATTATTTTTACGATTTGATTTTGAACTTTTATCCATTCGGCCATAGATTCAATATCTTCCATTTTTATTCCTCTTTTTGTTCTTTTAATTTCCGCCAATCTCAAAATTTTTTCATCTTTCAATCCTCTTTTTCTTTGAGGAGTTGGTTTTAAAAATTGATCTCTAATTTGTAACAATTCTTCCATTTTTTCTCTCAATTTTTTTATTTTTTTGAAACTTTTGTCTTCTTCAATTTGATAAAAAAGTGAAGAATCTACCAATTCTTTTGCTACTCTTGATGGATGCCCCAATCTTACAATCTTTGCTTTATTTTTTAGTTTTTCTACTAAATTATCAACTGCGACGTTGCTTTCTGCACAAACCAAAACTTTCTCTTCTTTTTTTACCAATTGCAAAACGATTTCAGCCAACGTTCTAGTTTTTCCAGTTCCAAATGGTCCTTGGATCAAAAAGAAATCTTTAGTTCCCAAAGAAAGAGAAACTGCCAATTTTTGAGATTCGTTTAAGTTTTTATCGATTGGAGAAAAATCAACTTTTTGAGAAAGTAAAGGTTTTTCGCCTCCTAAAGCGTACTTTAAAGCCAACCTTCCGCTTTCGGTTAAATTTTCTAAATTTTCAATTTCTCTTTTGAAAGTGATGTCGTTAGCAAAAAGGTCAATTCTTACGTTTTTGAAAGCCCAAAAAGGCGTTTTTTCTAAAGCCACACAAAGATACTTTTTTCCTTTTTCAGTAACAACTCCTACTAAATTACTTCTCAGAGGATTTCCTCTTGAGATTAATACTAAGTCTCCCACTGAAATTTCAGTTTCAATTTCCCTTTCCCTTCCATATTTCACTATCTTAAATGAAAATTCCCTTCCCACTACTTTTCCTTTCAAACCCAAAACCGCTCTCCCTCGTTTTTCTCTTTCTTTCCCAGAGAGAGCTCTAATTTCCTTTTTCATTATTTCAACCTCTGCTTCCCTTTCTTTTTCAACCAATCTCCTTAACCACTTTATATATTTTCCCAATTTCATTGTTGCTATTTTATCACTTTTTTGGCAAAATTTTTATAAGTATGGAAAATTGTATCTTTTGCAAGATAGCAAAAAAAGAAATTCCTTGTTTTGAGATCTATGAAGACGAAAAATTTTTGGCGTTTTTAGATATTAATCCTCGAAATCCTGGTCATATTTTGGTGATTCCAAAAGATCATTTTAGATGGGTTTGGGATGTTCCTTATTTAGGAGAGTATTTTGAAGTAGTAGGGAAAATAGCAAAGGCTATTCAAAAAGCAATGAAAACAGAGTTTGTTGTTTCTTTCATCATTGGCGAAGAAGTTCCCCATGCCCACATTCATTTGGTTCCAAGATTTCCAGAAGATGGTCACGGAGCTTTGATCGATTTGTTTTTAGTTCGCAAAATTGAGAAAGGAGAAATGGAAAAAATCGCAAAAGAAATAAAAGAAAAAATAAAAACATGAATAAGGGATATTTATTGGTTGCGCTTACAGCAATAATTTCTGGTTTTTCGATTTTCATCAACAAATTTGGAGTTGGAGTTTTCAAAAGCTCTGAAATTTACACTTTCTTGAGGGTTTCTCTAGTCGCTTTAATTTTAGGATCGATTTTTTTAATTTTTGATTCAAAGAAAATCAAAAGCATTAAAAAAAGAGAGTGGATTTTACTTGCTTTAATTGGTTTAGTCGGAGGTTCAATTCCATTTTTGTTGTTTTTTAAGGGACTAAAAATAACATCCTCTGCCGAAGGCTCTTTTATTCACAAAACGATGTTTTTGTGGGTTGCAATTTTGGCAACTTTATTTTTAAAAGAAAAAATCGACCGAAAATTTCTTTTTGGCGCCTTAATTTTGTTGTTTGCCAACTTGCTTTTGTTGAAAAAATTCTCATTTTTGCCAGATAGGGGAGACCTTTTGATTTTAATTGCCACAATTTTTTGGGCGATCGAGAATACTCTTTCAAAATATTTGCTATCGATTTCAAATTTAGACGGAAAAACGGTTGCTTTTGGAAGGATGTTTTTTGGCGCAATTTTCATTCTGATTTATTTGATATTTACCAACCAAACATCTCAAATTTTTGTTTTAAATTCAAAGCAAATAATTTGGGTTTTGGTGACAGGGATAATTTTGCTCTTTTATGTTTTAACTTGGTATTCTGGCTTAAAGTACATTTCGGTTTCAAAAGCCACCGCAATTTTGCTTTTGGGATCTCCAATAACTACGGTTTTGAATTTAATTTCGGGAACAAAAATTTCCTTACATGAAATGATTTCTGGGATTTTAATTTTAATTGGAATTTTAACGATTTTTGGTATAAAAAAGATTTTTGAAAATTTTAGGTCTCTAATCTATGTCAGGGCTTAAAATTGCAGCTTTCTATAGCTTTCCTCCGGGAAGGTTTGGACTTTGTGGAATGGGAGAGGAATCGTCTCATGAAATTTTAGCTTTTTTAAAAGGAGAAAAAGTACCAAACATAAAAGAAATTTTAGAAACTTTTGAGGGCTCTCTTTTGTATTACAAATTAATTTCAAAAGAAAACAATATTTCAAATCATTTTGATGAAAAAGTGGTTAAAGCCTATTGGATTGGAAACGAACTTTTAGAAAAAGTGAGAATTTTAAAATTGAGAGAAATGGTCGCAAAAAAATTAAAAAAGCCAAAGTTGGCAAAAAATTTGCCACAAATTTCAAGAGCCCATCATTCTTTTCATGTTTTAGTTGCAGGACCAATGAAAAAGGATTTAATAATGACAGAGGGGATGAAAGACCTTTGTAAAATTTCTTGGGGAAAAATTTTAAAAATTGAAGATTGCAAAATGCAAATTGCAAATTTGATAGTGGAGTATCGGCCGCTTTTAAAAGAAAGAAAATGGTTTTTGGGAAAACCGATAAAGAGAAAAATTTTTTGGTTCAAAAGTATTTTGCCGAAAGTTAAGGTGGGAGATATTGTTTCTTTTCATTGGGATTTGACATTGGAAAAATTAACAAAAAAAGATTTGGAAAATTTGAAAAAATACACTCAATTGTCGATCGAAATTGCAAATTATTTGAAAAAGTGAAAAATGGGTACTCAAGTTTTAATTAAAATTGGAATTTTAATGAAAAAATAGTTTTGTTGAAAATAACACTGGTACTAATCTTGGAAGCGAAAATTTCATCAATTTTAAAAGAAAATTTCAAGGCAAAATAAAAATTTTTTGTAGAGGGATACCCTCCCTTTTTTATTTAAAATTTTTTTATTTTTTCTTTTTTTCAAATTTTTAAATTATTGACAAAAAATGATCTAATTTTTAAAATTTGAAAATAGTACTTTAAAAAAAAAGGAGGTGATGAAGATGAGGTCATATAAAACATTTAAAGAAATCTATGAGGAAATTGAAAAGCACATAAGAACAATTATTGAAATCGCAGCCAGGGATTTGAAAACACGCCTTTCACTTACGTTGTCAGAAAGAGCGTTAGAAGAAATTGATTTTCAGTATCAAAAAATAATCGAAATTTTAAATGAATTTCAACCTCAAAATGAATTAGAAGAGAGGATAAAAAAATATGCTCTTAGGAAGAAAGAAGATAAGCTCGAACAAGCTATACATTTATATGGTCGGTCCAAAGAGCTTCTGGCACCTAGAAAAGAAAACTAAAAATTTTTTTCCTTGGTTTAGAGAGGGAATTTCCCTCTCTTTTTATTTTGAAAGATTGATTAATTTCGAAAGTATCTTAACAAGATAAAAAAGAAAGGAGATGATAAAAAATTTTCTTAAATTTTAAAAAATTTTAAAATCAAAATAAGAAGGAGAGAAAATGAAAGGAAATTTAAAAAGAAAGCAAAAGAAAAATTTTGTTACAAAAAGAACGCTAAAAGAACATTAAAAACAAAATAATCGAGCGAATTCTTTATAACAGAGAAATAAATTAAAGTTTAATTACGATATTGCATTAAAAAAGACAGATTGATTATAAAATTGCGAAAAATTTTTAAAAATTTTTCTCGAAAAATTTCTCAAAAATACTCTTGGTTTGTTAATGAAAGAATTAATGGAGGCTGATTGTGAAAAAAATGTTTGAAATTACACAACTGGGGGAACTCAAAAGAAAAAAATTTAAGATTTAATCTGGATTTAAAAAAGAAAAAGTACTTATAAATGGTTTTGTCATCTTTTTATAAAGTTTTTTAAAACTTAAAAAGAGACAAAATGATTTTAGAGAAGAAAGATTAATCTAAAGTAAGAGAAAAAAAGGAGGGTGTTTTTCTTTTTCTGATTTTTTTACTTACTATCTGTGCATTAAAATTTTGTATAATCCAATATATGAACAAAAAAGAATTTCAGAACAAAAAACCGAAAGTTGCATTTTTTTCTTTGACTTCTTGCGAAGGTTGCCAGTTTGTACTTTTGGATTTAGGAGAGAAATTTTTTGATCTTTTAAAAGAAATTGATTTGATCGATTTTTCTTTAATTGAGGAAATGCCTTTTCCAAAAGGAAAAGTTGAAATTGATGTTTCTTTTGTTGAAGGATTAGCTATTAAAAAAGAAGAAATAAAATTATTAAAAAAAATTAGAAAAGAATCAAAAATTTTAGTGGCAATGGGAAATTGTGCTTCTTTAGGAGGAATTCCAGAAATGAAAAATTATCAGGGAAAAGAAAAGACTATAAGGTACGTATATAAAAAGTTAAACGTTGAAAATCCAGAGATTAAAGAAATCGACAATTTTGTTAAAGTTGATTTTTACATTCCAGGATGTCCGATAAACGGCGAAGAATTTTTAAAATATGCAAGAAAATTGATTCAAGGGAAAATTCCAGAAATTTTACAAAAACCGATTTGCTCAGAGTGTCTTCATCAGGGAAAAGAAACTTGTTTTTTGAGAAAAAAAGAACCATGTTTGGGACCGATAACTTTGGCAGGATGTGATGCAATTTGCCCTAAAAATGGTCAGCTTTGTTATGGTTGCCGCGGAATTTTGAAAAATGTAAACCCAAAAGGATTTTTAGAAACTTTAAGAAAATTTAAAAAACCAGAAGAGATTGAAGATAATTTAGAGATTTTTGGAATAAAAGACGATATTGAGCAAATTTTGAATAAATAATTATGCTTTTTCCAGAATTTGATTTTCTTTATTTTTTTCTCTTTGTTTTAGTTTTTAATTGGATCTTTAAAAAATGGAAAACTCTGTGGCAAATGTTCCTACTTTTGGTCAGTTATCTTTTTTACTATTTTTTCAGTAAAAAATTTCTTCTCCTTTTAATTTTTGTTACCCTAGTGAATTACTTTTTGGGTTTTTTAATTTTTCAGCAAGTTGTAGAAAAAAGAAAGAGAAAAAAATTATTTTTGTTGACAGCTATTTTTTTTAATTTCTTTGTTCTTTTTATTTTTAAATATTATGACTTTTTTAGATCATCGTTTGAAATTTTATTTTCAAAACTAAAAACACCCTCTTTTTTACCTATTTTAAACATAGTTTTACCCCTGGGGCTTTCTTTCTACATTTTTAGAATTTTATCTTTTCACTTTGAAATTTTAGAGCAAAAGATTTTTCCTTATCCCAATTTATTAGAATTTTCTCTCTTTGTGGCCTTTTTCCCTTATTTACTTTCTGGTCCGATCGTTAGGGCAAGTGAATTTTTGCCTCAATTGAGAGAAGGTTTGAAAGATAAAATTGAAAATTTTTATACCTTTATCACCTTAATTGGAATTGGTCTTTTCAAAAAACTCATTATTTCTACTTGGTTAAGTACAGAATTGGTGGATGACGTTTTTAGTGTACCTGAAAACCATTCTTTCTTGGCCATTTTTCTTTCTGTTATATCTTATGCTTTAGTTATTTATTGTGATTTTAGTGGTTATAGCGATTTATCCATTGGTTTTGCTGGCCTTTTGGGTTTTAAAACGCCGATAAATTTTAATTATCCTTACCTGGCTTCGAATTTGAAAGAATTTTGGAGAAGATGGCATATTACTCTTTCAAACTTTGCCAGAGATTACATTTACATTCCCCTAGGTGGAAATCGCAAGGGTATATTAAGGAAGTATTTCAATTTATTAGTAGCTATGATTTTTATTGGATTATGGCATGGTCCAACTTTAAATTTTATTTTATGGGGAACTTTTCAGGGTTTGGGTTTGGTTTTTACTCACTTTTTAGAAGATTTTACAATTTTCAATTTTAAAAAATGGAAAAAATTTTCCACTGTTTTAACTTTTATTTTTGTTTCTCTCACTTGGATTTTCTTTGGAACAAAAAATATGGAAAATTGTATCGGCGTATTTAAAGGCTTATTTCTTCCCCAAACTCTTTTTGAGCCGATTAAACTCTATCTTATTTTTCTCATTTTAATTGGTTTATTTTTTATCATTCTAGAACAAAAAATTTTTAATGCTTTGCTATTTGTTGAAAACCGTTTACCATCTTTAATAGTCATTCCCTTTCTTTTTTTAATTTTTGTTATAATTTATAAGTTAACGCCAGATACGATACCACCTTTTATTTACTTTAATTTCTAATTTTATGATTCAAGGTAATCAAGTAAAGAGTTTTCCGTTTGTAATTTTATTTATTTTCTTTCTTTTAAACCTTTTGATATTTTTTCAATCGAAAAAAATTCTTTTGTGGGAAGAAAAATTGGATGAAAAAGGAAAAAACATTTTTGAAAAAATGGTTTTATTGTCTGCTAATTTTTATGAAGATTTAAAAGAGAAAATGAGTTTAAAAGAATTTCTTGATCAAAAGCATTCTTTTGAGATAGATTTTAAAAAGTCACCGGTATTATTTACAGATTTTAATCAAAAAACAAGAGAAGAAGTAATTTCAAAAGAAACTCAAAATACCAGTGTTACACCAAAAGAACAAACTTCTTCAAAAGTGCCCGTAAAATTTCCAGAAGAAATTTCGAAAAAAAACATTATCCAAGCGGAAGAGAATCTAAGAGTTAAAGAAGAAAGAAAAGAATTTTTGGAAAAAGAAATGCGAATTTTGATTATTGGCGATTCGATGGCGGTAGTGGGGGGAGGATTGGGAGAAACTTTAGAAAAAGAATTAAAGAAAGAATTTTCCAACGCAAAAATTTTAAGAGAAGGAAAAGTTTCGAGCGGACTTTCAAGGCCAGATTATTTCAACTGGGAAGTTAGATTGAGAGAATTAATTTCTCAATTTAAACCTTCTGTTACTATTTTAGTGTTTGGTTTAAATGATTGCCAAGGTCTTACTAGTACTAATGGTGAAATAGTTGTTTCCTATGGAAAATTTGGTCAAAAAGAGTGGGAAGAAGAATACGGAAAGAGAGTGAGGAGAATGATCGAGATTCTAAAAGAAAATAATAGTTTTATTTTTTGGGTAGGATTGCCGATAGTAAAAGATCCAATTTTTGCCAATAAATTAGCTATTTTAAATCAAATTTATAAAAGGGAATTGGCTAAATTTGATAATGCAATATTTATTTCTACTTGGTGCATTTTGTGTAATAACGGAATATATACAGATTATTTTTACGATGAAAAAGGGGTAAGACAATTAGTCAGAACTTCCGATGGAATTCATTTTCATAATCTTGGAAGTAGAATTGTTTCAAAAAAAATAATTGAAGAGATGAAAAATTGGTTAAATTTATGAAAATTACCATTCCACATATTCACAAAATTGAAGGGGAAGCAGGATTTTGGGCAAAAGTAACGAAAACTGGGAAGATTGAAGAATTGAAAATCCAAACTCTTTTGGGATTGAGGCAGATTGAAGGAATTTTGATTGGAAGGAGATATTTTGAAGTTCCGATTGTTGTTTCAAGGATTTGCGGAATTTGTCCTGTGCCTCATATTTTAGGAGCATGTACTGCGATAGAGAACGCTCTAAATGTTAAGGTTTCAGAACAAACAGTTCTTTTGAGAAAACTGCTCTTGGCAACAAATATTATTCATTCTCATACTTTGCACTTGTTTTTTCTTTCCTTGCCAGATTTTTTCAACATTGAAAATGACTTGGAACTTTTGAAAAAGTTTAAAAAAGAATCAAAAGCAGCATTAAAAATTAGAGATTTAGCCTTGGAAATATCAAAGATTGTTGGGGGAAGGGCAGTCCATCCGATAACTCCAATTGTTGGTGGATTTACAAAACTTCCAGAGAAAGAAAAATTGAAGAAAATTTTAGAAAAAATTCCGCAAGCAATCGATGACGCAAATTTACTAATCGAAACTTTCAAAAAAATCGAATATCCAGAATTTGAAAGAGAAACTCTTTTTGCCTCAGTTTTTAACGGAAAAAATTACCCTTATTATCTAGAAAAAATTATCAAAATTGGAGAAGAAAAATTTACCTTTTCTGATTTTTATTCAGTTCAAATTGAAGAAGATTTGAAATCGCCACCAGTAAAAAGGGTGAAGTTTAGAGGCAAAGCTTACATGTTGGGGGCGATTGCGAGAATTAAAAACAACGGAAAATTTTTGACAAAGAATTCAAGAGAAAAATTTGAGGAATTTTTGAAAGAAAGAAAAATCAGCGAAAAAGAATATTTTAAAAACATCTTCCATAATCTCTTTTCTCAGGCAATTGAGGTTTTGCACTTTTTAGAAGTTTCTCAAGAATTATTGAAAGAAATTTTGAAATTACCACTTAAAGAAGAAAAGCCAGAAATTAAATTCTACTCAACAAGTGGATTAAGCGCTTTGGAAGCTCCAAGAGGAACTCTCTTTCACTATTACGAAATTGACAAAGATGGAAGAATTTTAAATTGTAACATCATCACTCCAACTGCTCAGTTTTTGCACAATATTGAAGAGGACCTAAAAGTTCTCTTGCCAAAAATTTTGAAATTAAAAAGAAAAGAGCAAATTAGGAAAATCAGATCATTAATCAGAATTTACGACCCCTGCATTTCCTGCGCCACCCATTAATATGAAAAAAGAAATTTTTGTTATTAATTTAAGGGGAGAAAAGGAACCATTTTCCTTTCAAAAGGTTTATCAATCTGTGAGAAACGTTGGAGCATCAAAGGAACTTGCTTTAAAAATCGCAAAGGAGATTGAAAAAGAAGTCTTCGATGGAATTTCAACTTCTCAAATTTTTGATAGGGTTTTTGAACTTTTATTAAAAGAATCTCCACAATCTGCGATAAAATTCAATTTAAAAAGGGCGATGGAGAAATTGGGACCTACTGGTTTTCCCTTTGAAAAATTCGTAGCAAAGATTTTTGAATTTGAAGGTTTTGAAGTTAAAACGAATCAGATAATTCCTGGATTTTGTGTAAGTTATGAAATTGATTTTGTGGCAAAGAAAGAAAGTTTAGTTTATATTGGCGAATGCAAGTTCAGGCAAGAAGCGGGAGGAAGGGTGGATTTAAAAGCGGCGCTGGCAAATTATGCGAGGTTTTTGGACATTGAAAAAGGAAGGTTTTTAGATTCAAAAATGAAATACAAAAGCATTTTAGTAACGAACACAAAATTCACAAGCGAGGCAATAAAATATTCAGAATGCGTTGGAGTTGAATTGTTGGGTTGGAAATACCCAAAAGGAGGGGGACTCGAGCTTTTAATTGAGAAAAACAAACTTTATCCAATAA
>Ga0209225_1002362_pt1 | contig 17103 bp, 14 predicted proteins | sample WasSprMetagenome_FD_184732 | JGI IMG/M metagenome (GOLD analysis project Ga0209225, IMG submission 184732) | Sulfidic aquatic microbial communities from Washburn Spring, Yellowstone National Park, USA - WS (SPAdes) (version 3) | ecosystem: Environmental > Aquatic > Thermal springs > Hot (42-90C)...
CTTCACCATCAATACTTCTTGCAGCCCTTCCTGCTATTTGAATTAATGCTGTTTCACTTCTTAAAAATCCTTCCTTATCAGCATCAAGAATTGCAACAAGAGAAACTTCTGGTAAATCAAGTCCTTCCCTTAATAAATTTATTCCAACAAGAACATCAAATTTTGCCTCTCTCAATCCCTTTAAAATTTCAACTCTTTCAAGTGTATCAATCTCATAATGAATATACATGACCTTTATTCCAAATTCCTTTAAATAATCTGCAATTTCTTCAGCAAGATGTTTGCTTATAGTTATTACAAGAGTTCTTTGATTTTTGCTCACCCTTTCCTTTATCCTTGCTATTAAATCATTTATCTGATTTTCTGTCGGTTTCACAATTATAGGGGGGTCAACAAGTCCTGTTGGTCTTATTATCTGTTCTGCTATTAATGGGGATGGTTCTCCAATTCTTTCAACCCCACATTTTTTTAGTTCATATTTTCCTGGAGTTGCTGAAACATATATAACCTGATTTACTAACTTTTCAAATTCTTCAAATTTTAAAGGTCTATTATCAAGTGCACTTGGAAGACGGAATCCATATTCAACGAGTGTTTCTTTTCTTGACCTATCTCCAAAATACATTCCCCTTATCTGTGGGACTGTTACATGGGACTCATCTATAAAAATCAGATAATCTTTGGGAAAATAATCAAGTAAAACTTCAGGTCTTTCTCCAGGTAGTCTTCCAGCAAGATGTCTGCTATAATTTTCTATTCCATGGCAGTAACCAACTTCTGATAGCATTTCAAGGTCATAATTTGTCCTCATTTCAAGTCGCTCTGCTTCAAGAAATTTACCATTCTTTTTAAAATATTCAACACGCTCCTTTAATTCTTTTTTTATTGATTCAATTGCCCTCTGGAGTTTATCTTTGGGAGTAACAAAATGTTTTGCAGGATAAATATAAATTTCGTCTTCTTCTGATATAACATTTCCAGTTAATGGATCAAATCTCTGTAATTTTACAACCTTATCTCCTATTACCCATATTCTCACTCCTATTTCCTCATAAGAAGGTATAATTTCTATTGTATTTCCTCTTACTCTGAATTTTCCTCTTGTTAAATCAAAATCATTTCTTTCATATTGAATTTCTACCAATCTTTCAAGTATATATCTTCTATTTATTAACTGATTTTTAGAAAGATGCAACATCATTGCTTTATGGTCTTCAGGGCTTCCAATAGGATAAATACAGGAAACACTTGCAACAATAATTACATCCCTTGCTGATAAAATCGCACTTGTTGCTGCAAGTCGTAGCCGGTCAATATCTTCATTTATTGATGCATCTTTTTCAATATAAGTATCTGTTTCAGGTATGTATGCTTCTGGTTGATAATAATCATAATAACTTACAAAGTATCTAACCTTATTTTCTGGGAAAAATTCTCTGAATTCACTGTATAATTGTGCTGCAAGTGTTTTATTATGAGAAATTACAAGAGTTGGTTTATTGAGAGTAGCAATAACATTTGCCATAGTGAAAGTTTTCCCACTTCCAGTAACACCGAGTAAAATTTGATGTTTTTCTCCTTTTCCTAAATTTTTGACAAGTTTCTCTATTGCTTTTGGCTGGTCTCCAGATGGTTTAAAGTTTGATACAAGTTTAAATTTTTCCATATTAATTTTATTATACCTGAAATTAAAGTTGTTATTAAAGTAATTAAGTGTTAAAATTTTATGGTAAAAAAGGAAAAAAATGGCAGAAGAAAAATTTGTAAAGGCACTGTTAAAAAATGAAATTCTTGAACTCATAGAAAATAAGGACTGGCATAATTTGAAAGAAGCACTTGTAGAATGGCCATCCCCTGATATTGCAGAACTTCTTGAAGAACTGGACGAGGAAAATAGAATTGTTGTATTTCGTCTCCTGCCCAAAAAATTATCTGTAGAGGTCTTTGATGAGTTAAATCCAATTACAAAAGAAAATTTAATTTTAAAATTAACAGATGAACACATAAAAAATATTCTTACTGAATTACCACCTGATGAAAGGACTGATTTATTTGAAGAGTTACCTGGAAAGGTTACACAGAGATTACTCAGTTTATTACCACCGGAAGATAGAAAGGAATCATTGCAACTTCTGGGTTATCCTGAAAATAGTGTTGGTAGATTGATGACTCCTGATTATGTTGCTATAAAAAAGGACTGGACAGTAGAAAAAGCACTTTCCCATATAAGGGAGTATGGTAAAAATGCAGAAACAATTAATGTTGTTTATGTTGTTGATGATGACTGGAAATTAATTGATGATATCTCTTTAAGTCAAATCATACTTTCAGACCCTAATGAAAAAATAGAAAAAATAATGGATTTCCATTTTATAGCAATTGAGGCAAATAAAGACCAGGAAGAGGCAGCAAATTTAATGAGAAAATATGACCTTATTGTTTTACCTGTTATTGATGAGGAAGGAATTTTACTTGGAATTGTTACAGTTGATGATGTTTTAAATGTGGTTGAACAGGAACATACAGAGGATATGACAAAAATATTTGCTATAACTCCTGAAATAGCAGGAGTTGAATTAATCACTGACCTTTTAAAAACACCAATTAAAAATTTATATAAAAGTAGGGTTTCATGGCTTATTTTTTTATTATTTATGGATTTTTTAACAGGTGGTATTATAAATAAATTTAATGACATGATTGCAAAATATGTTGTTCTTGTTACATTTTTACCGGTTCTTATTGATACAGCAGGAAATGCAGGAAGCCAATCAGCAACTTTAATAATAAGGTCAATGGCTCTCGGCAAGATAAAAATGAAGGACTGGTTTAAAATGTTTGGTAGAGAAATGCTTGTTGCATCGCTTCTTGGACTTACCATGGGATTTGGAATATCTTTTATGGGAATAATAAGGGGTGGATTTGAAGTATGTAAAGTAGTCGTTATTTCAATGATTTTAAATGTTATTGCAGGATGTTTGATGGGAATGGCTTTACCTTTTATATTTACTAAATTTAAAAAAGACCCTGCAACAGCAAGTGCTCCTTTAATAACAACACTTGCTGACATTCTTGGCTCAGGTATATATTTGACAATTGCAACAATAATGCTTAAATAAATTAAACTAAACTGAATTTAAAATTAAATTGTCTAAATAAAAAGGAGGGTAAAGATGGTAAAGGTTGGAATAATTGGTGCGGGTTTTATGGGTAATATGCATGCTGTCTGCTATTCTCAACTTCCTGATGTTAAAATTGCTGGAATCGCAGATATAAGAGGTGAAAAAGCAAAATCACTTGCAACAAAATTCAAAACAATTGCATATTTTGACCCTGAACAACTTATAAAGAAGGAAGATGTGACTTTGATTGATATTTGTCTTCCAACTTTTTTACATAAAGAATATGTTATAAAGGCAGCAGAAGCGGGTAAGGATGTAATATGTGAAAAACCAATAGCACTTACAGTTGAAGATGCAAATGAAATGATAGAGGTTTGTAAGAAAAATAATGTTAGATTTGCTGTTGCACATGTTATAAGATTCTGGCCTGAATATAAATATTTAAAGGATATATATGATAGTGGGAAGTATGGAAAATTGATTACAATAAGGATGAGAAGGGTATCTCCTATTCCTACATGGTCTTGGCAGGATTGGCTTTTAGACCAGGAAAAATCAGGAGGTGCATTGGTGGATTTACATATACATGATACTGATTATTTACTTTATCTTACAAATTCTAAGCCCAAAAAAATATATACAAAAATAGGAAAGAGAAATGGTCTTGATTCACATGTATTTTCTTTATTTACTTATGAAGATGGTTTAATTGCAGAGATTGAAGGAGGATTTGATTTTCCACCCAATTTTCCATTTGAGATGAGTTTTACTGCAAAATTTGAAAAAGCAACAGTTGATTATAATTCTAATAAATCACCAACACTTACAGTTTATGAATTTTCAGGGAAAGTTGATAAACCGGTTTTTGAAAAAATAAAAGTAGAAGGAGTAGAAGGTAATATAGAAGACCTTGGAGGATATTTTATTGAATTGAGATATTTTATTGACCATATTATACATAATAAACCATTTCAGATTGTAACTCCTGAATCTGCAAGGGATTCCCTTGAAATTATATTAAAAGAAAAAGAATCTGCATCTAAGGGAATTGAAATAGAATTAAAATGATTAATTTTTTTTTATTAATTTTGTTTTTATTTAGTTTTTCATTATATTCACAACCTGTAAAATATGATTTTTCAGTAAAAGAAGATGTTTTTTTTGATTTTGAAGATGAAACACATTTATGGAAAATTACTCCTATAAAAAATAACTGTGTAGAAGAGGTTAATCTTACAAAAGAAAAATTTTTAAGCGGAGAAAAATCTTTAAAAATTAAACTTGTTTTACCTGGCGAGGGGTCTGTTGAGAAAGATTTTTATAAAGACCTTTCAAACTATAAAAATATAATTTTTAATATTTACATTCCTTTAGATGCTCCTGATGATATTAAAATATGCTTTTTTTTACAGGATAGTGAATGGTTATGGTATCAGACACCTTTATTTTCATTAAAAAAGGAGCAGTGGAATAAGATAACAGTTAATGTTGAACCAAGCAGTCCATTCTGGGAAAATATCGGACATTCACAACCCTGGTCAGAAAAAACAATAGCAAATATAAGGAAAATTGGTATAAAAATTTTTTCAAATACAAAATATAATGGTTCAATCTTTATAGATGATATAAAAGGGACATTTAAAGTTTTTCCTGAAATTTCTATAAATAAAAAAAAAACTTTATCAGTATGAAAAATTTGAAGTTTCATTCTTTCTCCCAGGAAAATATAAAAACCCGTTTAATCCAGAAGAAGTTAATGTGGAGGGTATTTTTATTGATAAAGATGAAAAAACTATTATTATTCCTGGATTTTATTATCAGGATTATGAGAGAAAACTTGAAAATGGAGAAGAAATTTTATTGCCTGTTGGTTATCCATACTGGAAAATAAGATTTACTCCTGAAAAATATGGTAGATATAAATTTTATATAAAAGTTAAAGATTCAGAAGGAGAAAAATTTACTGATACTTACTATTTTTTAGTTGAGCCCTCAGATAATAAAAATAAATTCATAACTGTAAGTCAGATTGAAAAAAATTTTTTTTCATTTAAAAATGGAGATTTCTTCTATCCTGTTGGAATAAATATAAGGTCACCTACTGATGAGAGGTATTTGAAATTAATGAAAAAAAATCCTGAACCAGATAAGGGGACATTTTATTACGAAGAAATTTTCAAGAAAATGAATGAAAATGGTTTAAATTTTACAGAGATCTGGATGTCTCCCTGGTTTTGTGCTTTGGAATGGAAGGAAAATAGACCCGGTTATAAAGGAGTAGGTTATTATAATTTGAGGAATGCATGGAAACTGGATAAAATTTTGGAACTGGCAGAAAAATATAATATTTATATTCAACTTGTAATTATAAATCATGGTCAACTTAGCACATGGTGTGACCAGGAATGGGATGATAATCCGTATAATGTAAAAAATGGTGGATTTTTGAAAAGTCCGGATGAGTTTTTTACCGATGAGATGGCAAAAAAATTTACAAAAAATAAATTAAGATATATTATTGCAAGATGGGGATATTCACCAAATATTTTTTCATGGGAAATTTTAAATGAAATGAATCTTGTTGGTTCAGATAGACAATTTTTTAAAAAAAGGGAAAAAGAAATTGAATTATGGTATAAGGAAATGACTGATTATTTAAGAGAAATAGACCCTTATGCTCATCTTATAACCGGACATTATACAATTCCTGTGGATAATAAAATTTTGTCAGAAATTATTGATTATACTATAACTGATGCCTATTATAAAATGGAGATGCATAATTTGCCAGATTTTTTGAAATATATATATAATTTCCATTCAAGATTTAAAAAACCGACATTTGTTTCAGAATTTGGAGGAACGCCCCTTGGAAGTTCTCCTGAAAATTTAAAAAGAGATATTATTATTGGATTATGGTTTTCCTTTCATCTTCCTTTTTCAGGAACTCCTCTTTTCTGGTGGCATAGATTTATAGATGAGTTTGACCTTTTTCATTTATATAAAATTTTCAGTGAATATATAAAAGATTTTAATAGATTAAAGATGTCTTTTGAGGAAGAAAAAATTAAAATGGAAGGAACTGAAAAAAATAAAATTTCTTCAATAGGCATTGGAAACAAATATTTTTCAAGTTTCTTCATATATGATAATAGTGTTGTAAAAAATGTTGATAAAACGGATTTCAGTGAATTTAAAAATTTAGTTTGTTTTTTGAGTAATAAAAAAATAGGTAGATTTAAAATTGAATTTTATGACCTTGAAAATGGGAAAATTCGCGAAGAGGATATAAATACTGATGAATATGGAAATTTAAAAATTTCCATTCCATCTTTTAAAAAATGGATTGCAGTAAAGGCAAAATTTAATGGTGAATAAGTTTTTAAAAAATAAAATTATATTTCCTGAAGAAAATGCTTTTATAAATCTAATTTTCTGGCAGAAAATTTTTGTTTTTTTTGTTTTTGTATCCCTAATTTATCTTTTTTACTCTCACTTTTTTTTAAAGACATATACTCTTTTTTATTTTACATCTTCACTTTATTTCATAATTTGCTTGCATAAATTAATACTCGTTTTTCTCGGTATTATGAGAAATAAAGAAATTAAAGTGAGCGAAATAGAAATACTTTCAAATATAGATTGGCCAATATATTCAATACTTCTGCCCATTTATAAAGAAAAAGGAATTTTCAAACAATTATATATGGCTATTGAATCTCTTAATTATCCAAAAGATAAACTTGATATAATTCTTTTAATTGAAGAAGATGATATTGAAATAAAAGAATATCTTAAAAATTTCAATTTACCATCCTATTGGAGAATTATAGAGATTCCGGATTTCCAGCCAAAAACAAAGGGGAAGGCATTAAATTTTGGATTATATGAAGCAAAAGGAGAGTTTATTGTAATTTATGATGCAGAAGATATACCTGAAAAGAATCAATTAAAAAAGGCAGTTTTAGGTTTTAGAAAAGTTCCAGAAAATGTTGTCTGTTTGCAATCAAAATTAAATTACTATAATCCTAACCAGAACTTACTTACAAAATGGTTTACTGCTGAATATTCTTCATGGTTTGATTTGTATTTACCGGGAATAGATAGTATAGAAGCACCAATTCCTCTTGGAGGGACATCAAATCATTTTAAAACAGAAATACTTAAAAAATTAAAGGGCTGGGACCCATTTAATGTGACAGAGGATTGCGACCTTGGAATAAGGATTTTTAAGAATGGATATAGAACAAAGGTTCTTGATACAACAACATGGGAAGAGGCAAATAGTGAATTGAAAAACTGGATAAAACAGAGAAGCAGATGGGTAAAGGGTTATATACAGACATATTTTGTTCATATAAGAAATCCATTTAAACTTATAAAAAAAATGGGAATGAAGAATTTTATCCATTTTAATTTAATAGTTGGTGGAAATTTTTTTGTTTTATGTTTTAATCCTATTGCCTGGGTTTTTTTGTTTAACTGGATAATTTTTTCTCATAAAATTTATTTCCCCAATATTTTTTTCCTAATAATAACTCCAACATTACTTTTCGGAAATATAATATTTGTAATTATAAACATTCTTGGTGTTTTAAAAAGGAAATGGTATAATTTAATTATTCCAGCGATATTTATTCCTCTTTACTGGGTTTTAATGAGCATAGGAGCATTAAAAGGTTTATTCCAATTTTTTAAAAAACCACATTACTGGGAGAAGACACAGCATGCTTTATTTCTTCAGAAAATTGAAGAATCTTCAAATTAAATATTTCCGTAGCCAAATTTCCTGAATACATCTGATTTATTTCTCCAATCCTCAATTACTTTAACCCATAATTCAAGATAAATTTTTTTCCCAAAAATAAACTCCATTTCTTCTCTTGCAAGTTTTCCAATTGTCTTTATCATCTTTCCATCTTTACCTATTATTATTGATTTTAAATTTTCTCTATCAACAATAATATTTGCCTTCACAACAACCATATCCTTATTTTTCTCTCCTTCCTTTATTTCTTCAATTTCAACTGCAACTGAATGAGGAACTTCCTGGAATGTTTTCTGCAATATCTTTTCCCTTATAATTTCAGCGAGTTTATATTCAAGAGGAATATTTGTAATCATATCAACCGGATATAATTTTTCAGATTCAGGCAAATGATTAAAGATTGCCTTAATTAAAGAATCAAGATTTTTATTTTTTAATGCAGAGAATGGAACAATTTCAAGAAAATCAGATTTTTTGGAACTCTCATCAATTAAAGGTAAAAGTTCTTCTTTAAATTTAAGAGTATCAATTTTATTTATTCCCAGTATTACATTTTTTTTATTCAGTTTTTTTAAGACATCAAGAATTTTTTCGTCTTCTTCTTTCCATCCGGTTGCTTCAATCAGAAATAATATAAGGTCTGTTTCTTCAAGGGATGAATAAATTGATTTTAACATAAATTTACCAAGTTCATTTTTTCCTTCCTCAAATCCAGGGGTATCAATAAAAATAATCTGACCTTTCTCATCATTATAAATCCCTATAACCTTAATTCTTGTTGTTGCTGGTTTTGGGGATACAATTGAAATTTTCTGATTTAAAATTGTATTCAATAAAGTTGATTTTCCTACATTTGGCTTACCGAGAATTGTCACATATCCACATTTCATTTTAAAACCTCCTCAATATTCCAGTCAAAAATATTAAAAATTTCTTTCTTCTTTTTTAAATAATACTTATAATTTTCATAACTAACATCAGCAGGAACCCTGTGGTCAACATGAGGAATAAAACCTCCAGTTTCAACAGTTCCTTTTATTCTTTCAAGTTCTCTGTCAATTGCTTCTTTACCATAAATCAATGCCTTTTTATCAACACCTCCTTTTAATAAAACTCTATTACCATATTTTTTCCTTAATACAACCGGGTCTGAACCACTGTTTATCTCAAGAGGAAACATAACATTAACTCCTGCTTCAAGCCATAAAGGAACAAGTTCATTTATATTCCCATCACAATCAACAATTACTACATCTACACCTTCCTTTTTCAACCTATCTGTTATTTTCTTATATCTTGGAACCATAAGTTTGGAAAAATGTTTTGGAGAAATCATTGGTCCTGTTTTAAATGCCATATCTTCCCAGAATAAAGCAAAATCAATATTTTTGACCTCCTGAAGTGCCTTTTCAATTAAAGTTAAAACAAAATAAACAATATAATCCATCATATCTTCAATTAAATCAGGTTGCTCATAAATTGATATTAAACAATTTTCAAATCCCATCCAGTTTCTTATCCATCCAAATAAAGAACCGCATGATATACCAAGTGGATAATCTCTTTTTTCCCATTCTTTTTTTAATTTTCCCCATGTTTCTTCATCTGGATACCTTTTTGAAATATCTGGTTTTAATCTCTCCTTAAATTCAATCCAGTCATTTTTATTTTCAACAGGAAATTTTATATAATGAGGAATTGTTGAAGTTCCATCCTTAAAAATTTTATTTATAATTCCGTCTGTTCCCTGCTTTATTATATATCTATCTGTCTCCTCAATTATTTTTTCTTCAAAATAAGGAATTAAACCCATATTTACCGGTATTCCATCTATTGGGTCAAAATTAAAAAATTTATCCGCTTTCCAATCATTATCTATATCTTCTGGAAGTCCCTCATTATGCCATCTTTTCAATGTTTCTGTCCAGTATCCAAATTCACAATTAAAAACTCTGTCAACCTTTTCAAACTTAAAAATCCTTTTCCATCTTTCTCTTGCATTCATTCTAATCTCCTTTTTGATGTAGTATTTTATCACATTCTAATTTTACTGTATAATATTTTTGTGGGAAAAGAAATCAAATTTTTGAAAGAAAGAGCATTTGAATTCTGGGAAGAAGGTATTAAACTTTTTAATGAGAAAAAATATAACTTATCTGTTTTTAATATTGAGCAGGCAATTCAACTCTGGATAAAATATTTAATAGGTATTAAAATTGGAGATTGGCCTAAAACACATTATTTTTCTGAATTGATTGAAAGTTTATCAGATGTTTATAAAAGCAAAAAAGTAGTTGATTTCTATAAAAATAATGAAATATTTTTTAATAACCTTGAAGATGCCTATTTTACCTCAAGATATTTTCCAAAAGTTTTTTCAGAAAATACTGTCTCACAATTAATTGAGAACTCAAAAAAATTTATAAAAATAACAGAAAAAATAACAGGAGAGAAATTTTCAAATGAATGAATTTGTTAGAATTTTAAAAAAGAGAGCAGAAAAAAAAGAGAAATATTTTAAGAATTATTTGTATTATTGTAAAAAAATAAAAGAGGAAGCAGAAAAAATTCTGGGGAAGGTTGAAGTAATTGTCTTTGGTTCAGTTATAAAAAATGAATATACACCTTTGAGTGATATAGATGTTTTAATAATTTCAGAAAATTTGCCTGAAATTTATGATGATAGATTAAAGATAAAAACAGAAATTAAATCAAAAATTAATTCATTTTCACCATTCCAGATTCATCTTGCTACCCTTGATGAGTTTAATAACTGGTATAAAAAATTCCTCAAAGACCAGTATATTAAAGTTTAACTATTCAAAATTCTCTCCCCTCGGTCATTTTAGCCCACCTACGAGGTGGGCCGCCGGAATATTTTCTTCTCCTTTGTTTTGCCATATGGTCTGTAGATGCTTATTCTTTTATTTTAAAGTTTCGTTATACAACTTTATCTATTGAAAATTCTGAAAATTTGAGGTAATATAGAAATTGAGGGATAGGAGAAGAAAATGGAAAAAGCATTTATGTTTTTGAGTTTCTTTTTAGGGTTTTTAAGTGTAGGATTGGGAGTTGGTGCTATTGTTTTTGCTAATATATTGAGTAAAAGGACAGATGTATTAATAAAAACAGAGGATGAGAGAGCCAAAAATTTAATAAGGGAATTAGGAGAGATGACAAAAGAGACACAAAAGATGATAGATGAAGGGAATAGAAGAACACAGGAAATGATAGCAGAAACACAAAAGATGATGGAAAGAATGGATGAAAGACATCAGGAAACTATGAGATATTTACAACAATCGTTAGATTATCTTGGTTCACTTATAAAGGCAGATGGAGAAAAAACAAGAGAGTTGATAAATAAAGTGCTTGAGAAAATACCAGGTTAAAGAATAAAAAATTTTTTCAATAGTTAATTATGATTTCAAAAACAGGATACAATGGGACGATAACCTACACCTATGATAATAATGGAAATACAATAGAAAAGAGAACACCGACAGAAACTACAACATACACTTACGACTTTGAGAACCGACTTACAAAAGTTACCTTGATGGGTGAGGGTGGTATTATTACTTTTATTTATGATGGAGATGGAAACAGAGTAAAGAAGACAGATAGCGAAGGCACAGTTAATTATTTAGTTGATACAAACAACAATACAGGATTTAGTCAGGTAGTTCTGGAGACCGATGGCACAGGAAATATTATAACTTCTTACATTTATGGCGATGATTTAATTAGTCAAGAGCGTTCTGGGGTTGTTTCCTACTTCCACTACGACGGATTGGGCTCAACAAGAAATCTCACTGATTCCTCTGGCACAACAACTGACTCTTACTGGTATTATGGATTTGGAGAACTACTGAATAAGACAGGAACAACAATCAACAACTATCTTTTTACAGGAGAGCAAATTGACCAGAATTTAAGATTTTACTACCTACGAGCGAGATATTACAACCAGGAGATAGGAAGATTTATAACAGCAGACCCAGTAGAAGGAAGTATATACGAGCCAATAAGTTTACACAAATACCTCTATGCTGGATTAGACCCTGTAAATAAAATAGATCCAAGTGGAGAGTTTATTCAATTTAGTCTTGGTTTTTACATTAGCGCGGGGATATCCGTTCTTACAGGGAGTCTTATATATTTATTATTTCGTCCTCGGATTTCTAATGTCGAGCGGATAACCGGGGGAACATCTTATTATTATGATTTATTGGGTGCTTTTGAAATAATAAAGAATAACAGTTATAATCGTGCTTATTCAGAACTTTTACAGATGTATGGAGAAGGGAAACTGTATGCTGCTGATATAAGTATGAAAGGAACAGAGTATGTTGCTGGGATTGGAGGGGAAGAAATATATATTAATAAAAAAGAATTTTTTACACCACGGTTTAGTATATTACCTCCAGCAGGATGGATAGGACAATATTATTTTTATGATGTAAAACTAGCGGCTACACTTATTCATGAACTTGAACATAAACATCAGGGTAAAACAACTTTTTTATGTAGAGAAATGCGAGCTTATGCTGCAGAAATTTCTTTTCTTAGTACTGTGTATGAGAATGAAGGTTCAGTAGAATGGAAAAGAATCATTCTTACTCAGTTAATAGAAAGTGCGCGTCCATACATATGGTAAAAATAAATATTGAAAAAAAGAAATTCCTTCAGTGGCTGATAACTATAATTATGTTTAGCGGGATTGGGTATTTTATAATTGGTATTATAACTATGGAGCATCCACGTCCGCCTGAGTATTATAAAAAGAATGTTGCATTAGCTACAATTTTAGAATTACATGGTTTACTTAAAGAACCAGATTTGTTTAACAAAATCAAAGATTTAGATGGCAATTTGAATGATTCGGTCCGAAAACAGACCTTATTAGAACTATTAGGGGCGAAAATAGAGGGGGATAGAATTTATGTGTATACAAGTGGAACAAAAGTAGTATTGGGAACTGTTCGCAAAGAATATTTGACGCAGGATGGAAGAGTAATTTTAGATCCGTGGGGGGGACCGTATATCATTTTAAAAGGAGGACATTATAAATCCTTTTTTGATATATATTCTTTTGGTCCAAATAGAAAAGATGAAAAAGGAGAAGGAGACGATATAGCAAATTGGAAATTAAAGTTACCATAAAATAAGTTTTAAATAATGAAATTTTAAATTTTCTAACAATATGTAAAAACAATTAGGAAGTAAGATTCTTTTAACAAATGTGAAATGAAAAATAAAATTGACCCACCCCAAAACACAAAATAACTCCTTTCTGGTGTAGAATATTATTTTTGGAGAAAATAGACACAGACACTATTAATATACCTATTGATTTTTTACCGAATCCCAGAAATGCTATAATTATTCTATGCCGAAATTTCATAAAAGATTTTAAGAGGGTTTATATTTTCTTCTCCTTTGTTTTGCCATATGGTCTGTAGATGCTTATTCTTTTATTTTAAAGTTTCGTTATACAACTTTATCTATTGAAAATTCTGAAAATTTGAGGTAATATAGAAATTAAGGAATAGGAGAAGAAAATGGAAAAAGCATTAATGTTTTTGAGTTTCTTTTTAGGGTTTTTGAGTGTAGTTATGGCATTTGTTTTAAGTTGGAATACGAATAAATTGGTAAGAACAGAAGATGAGAGAGCAAAAAGAATGATAGACGAAGGAAATAAGAGAACACAAGAAATGATAGCAGAAACACAAAAAATGATAGAGAAAATGGATGAAAGATTAGAGAAAATGGACGAAAGGCATCTGGAAACTATGAGATATTTACAACAATCGTTAGATTATCTTGGTTCGCTTATAAAGGCAGATGGAGAAAAGACAAGAGAGTTGATAAATAAAATCCTTGAAAAAACGCCAGGTTAAAGAATAGAAAATCCATTGAAATAGGTCAAATTTTACCTTGAAATTTACAATGAGAATTCCAGTCAAAAAGGATTTCTTAATTTTAAGTAAAAAACTAACTATTCAAAATTCTCTCCCTTAATCTTGCCATAAATCTTGTTATGAAATATACATTGTGGTAGGAATTCAATCTTAAGCCAGTTATCTCTTTTGTGTTTATCAGATGTCTTATATATGCTCTTGTATAATTTTTGCAAACAAAACAATCACATTCAGGGTCAAGAGGACTTTCATCAAACTTATATTTTCCTGCCTTTATATTTATTTTTCCTTTTTTTGTTAATGTTGAACCAGTCCTTGCAATATGTGTTATCATTCCACAGTCAAATAAATCAACTCCAAGTTCTACAAGTTTAATTATTTGTTCAGGCATTCCAATTCCCATAAAGTATCTTAATTTATTTTCAGGTAAATTTTTTATTATAAATTCAGTAATCTTTAATGTTTCTTCAAATGGTTCTCCTATTGAAAGACCTCCAAATCCATAACCAAAAAATCCAATTTTTTCAATTTCTTCTATACATTTTTCCCTTAATTCACTATAAATTCCTCCCTGTATAATTCCAAATAATTCTTGATTTTCTTTTTTATGTTTTTCCTTGCATATTTTTGCCCATTTAACCGTAAGTTCAACACTTTTTTTAACCTCCTCATAATCATTCCAGTTTCTTGGACAATAATCAAAAGCCATAATTATATCAGCACCAATTTTTTCCTGTATTTGAATTGATTTTTCAGGAGTTATAAAATGGGTTGAGCCATCTATTTTTGATTTGAAAATAACTCCTTCTTCATTAATCTTTACATTCTCTAAACTGAATATCTGAAATCCTCCACTATCTGTAATTATAGGTTTTTTCCAGTTCATAAATCTATGTATTCCACCAATTTTTTCAATAACTTCAATTCCTGGTTTTAAATAAAGATGATAGGCATTTGATATAAGGATTTCAACTCCAATTTCATTTAAATCTTCAGAAGTCAGTGTCTTTACATTTGCTAAAGTTGCAACAGGCATAAATGAAGGAGTATGAACAATTCCATGTGGTGTCTTTAATATTCCAACCCTTGCATTTGTCTTTTTATCTTTTTTTATTATTTCAAATTCCATTTTAAATTATAAACATACAATCGCCATAAGAGTAAAATCTATATTTTTTTTCAATTGCTAAATTATACGCCTTTTTTAAAATTTCTCCACAAAAAGCATAAACAAGAAGTAGATGGGTAGAATTTGGAAGATGAAAATTTGTAATAAGACCATCAATAACATTAAATTTAAATCCTCGTTGAATAAAAAGTCCTGTATAACCTGAAAATGGGTAAATTCTATCATCCTTCCATGCTGATTCAAGAGCCCTTGTAGTTCCAGTTCCAACAGCAATTATTCTTCTTCCTTCTTTTTTCCCATTATTTATCTTTTCACATACATCTTCATTAATTTCACAGTACTCCTCACCAACAGATTTTTCAGCATCTTTTAAAATTTTAATAGAAGACCAACCCATATGAAGTGTAATAAATAGAATTTCAATACCATTTCTTTCCAGTTTCCCAAGGATTTTTTCTGTAAAATGGAGGCCAGCAGTTGGTGCAGCAATTGAACCATTTTTGGAAGCATATACAGTTTGATAATAAGTTTTATCAATTTCTTCTGGTTTTCTTTTTATATAAGGTGGTAAAGGTATTTCTCCATACTCTTTTATTTCTTCTTTATCCTTATTAAATCTTACTGTAAAACTTCCATCTTCATTTCTATTTAAAATTTCTCCTTCAAGTCCTTCTTTATAAAATTTCACTTTTTTCTTTATTTTGCCCTTTGCAAGAACCTTCCAGTTATAATCATCAATATTTTTTAATAGAAGTATTTCTATCTTCCCTCCTGTTTCTTTTTTACAATTCAATCTTGCTGGTATAACCCTTGTATTATTTAAAACAAGAACATCTCCTTTTTTAAGGTACTTATCTATATTCTCAAAAACATCTTCTGCTATCTCCCCTTTATCCTTAAAAACAACCATCAATCTTGCTTTTTCTCTTTCTTTTAATGGATACTGAGCAATAAGTTCTTTTGGTAATTTAAAATCAAATATCTCACTCATTTTTTTTGAATATGATTATTGTTGGATTAATATATATCAAATCTTCTGGCAGTTTTTTAAATTTAAATTTTATTATACCAGTTGATGGAAATTTCTGGAAAGTTTTTAAAGGAAAATATAAATTTGAGTTTATAAATTTTCTCCAGAAATCAATTCTTTCTTTCTGTAAATTGGAAGGCCAGGGTGGTATTTCTCCCTGAAAGGAAGATATAATGAAATAATCAGGCGATTCTTTTTTCAATTTTTCAAAATCATAATTTATAACCTTTACTTTATAAACAAAATAATCAAAAGGAGGCATCTGGAATTGCCATGGGACTTCACAAACTCCTATACTTTTTCCATAAGGAATATTTTCTTTAATCCATTTTCCCGCCTCAGTCCTTACATTTTCCTTTATAAGCAAACTTTTATAACTTAAACCATAGAAAAATGAATATAAGAAACAGAAAATAAGTATAATTTTCCTTAAAATTTTTATTTTGAAATTTTCAAGCCAGTAATTAATTCCCAGAATTATAAGTGGAGGAACTACAGGAAGAATATATCTTGCATAATTTTTTGAGAAGACAGAGATAAAAAGAAAGTAGAAGATGAACCATATAAAAAGTAAAATACGATTTTTTTCTTTAAAATTATCCTTATTTAAAAAAATTCCTGCCAGACATAATATAAAAGGAAGCCAGCCAATTCCATAACCAAGTGAATTTAAATAAAATTTTCCACTGAAACTTAATGGGGTATGCTGTTTCAGTTCAACAAGAGGCAAAGGAAATGTTATAAAAAAATAGGGGTTTGTTATTCCAAAGGAGATTAAAAAAACACCAGTGATATAAATTAATGAGAGAGTAATTTTTTTGATGTTTTTTCTATAAATTAAAATTGAAGTTATAAAAGGGATAAAAATTGAAACAAAGAGAGAGATTTTTGTTCCACATGCAAGTCCGGAAAAAATACCTGTTAAAAAGAAATTTTTATAAGAAGGATTTTCAAGAGTTTTAATTGAAAAATATAAACACATCATAACCCAGAAAAGGCCGGAAATATCAACATACATATATGATGAATTTAAAATGATTAAAGGAGAAAATAATATTAAAATTGCGGTTAAAAATGAATTAACTTCTTTTTTAAATATTTTTTTAGAAATAAGAAAAGATAAAATGAGA
>Ga0209225_1002373_pt1 | contig 17071 bp, 19 predicted proteins | sample WasSprMetagenome_FD_184732 | JGI IMG/M metagenome (GOLD analysis project Ga0209225, IMG submission 184732) | Sulfidic aquatic microbial communities from Washburn Spring, Yellowstone National Park, USA - WS (SPAdes) (version 3) | ecosystem: Environmental > Aquatic > Thermal springs > Hot (42-90C)...
TTATTGGATAAAGTTTGTTTTTCTCAATTAAAAGCTCGAGTCCCCCTCCTTTTGGGTATTTCCAACCCAACAATTCAACTCCAACGCATTCTGAATATTTTATTGCCTCGCTTGTGAATTTTGTGTTTGTTACTAAAATGCTTTTGTATTTCATTTTTGAATCCAAAAACTTTCCCTTTTCAATATCCAAAAACCTCGCATAATTTGCCAACGCCGCTTTTAAATCCACCCTTCCTCCTGGTTCTTGCCTGAATTTGCATTCACCAATATAAACTAAATTTTCTTTCTTTGCCACAAAATCAATTTCATAACTTACGCAAAATCCAGGAATTATCTGATTCGTTTTAACTTCAAAACCCTCAAATTCAAAAATCTTTGCTACGAATTTTTCAAAGGGAAAACCAGTAGGTCCCAATTTCTCCATCGCCCTTTTCAAATTGAATTTTATCGCAGATTGAGGAGATTCTTTTAATAAAAGTTCAAAAACCCTACTGAAAATTTGAGAAGTTGAAATTCCATCGAAAACTTCTTCTTCAATCTCTTTTGCAATTTTCAAAGCGAGCTCCTTTGATGCTCCAGCATTCCTCGCAGATTGATAAACCTTTTGAAAGGAAAATGGTTCCCTTTCTCCCCTTAGATTAATAACAAAAATTTCCTTTTTCATATCAATGGGTGGCACAAGAAATGCAGGGATCGTAAATTCGAATTAAAGACCTGATCTTTCTAATTTGCTCTTTCCTTTTTAATTTCAAAATTTTTGGCAAGAGAACTTTAAGGTCCTCTTCAATATTGTGCAAAAACTGGGCAGTTGGAGTGATGATGTTGCAATTTAAAATTCTTCCATCTTTGTCAATTTCGTAATAATGAAAAAGAGTTCCTCTTGGAGCTTCCAAAGCGCTTAATCCACTTGTTGAGTAGAATTTAATTTCTGACTTTTCTTCTTTAAGTGGCAATTTTAAAATCTCTTTCAATAATTCTTGAGAAACTTCTAAAAAGTGCAAAACCTCAATTGCCTGAGAAAAGAGATTGTGAAAAATGTTTTTGAAATATTCTTTTTCGCTAATTTTTCTTTCTTTCAAAAATTCCTCAAATTTTTCTCTCGAACTTTTTGTTAAAAATTTTCCGTTGTTTTTCATTCTTGCAATCGCCCCCAACATATAAGCTTTGCCTCTAAACCTTACTTTCTTTACTGGCGGCGATTTTAAATCTTCTTCAATTTGAACTGAATAAAAATCAGAAAAAGTAAATTTTCCCTCTCCAATTTTGACAATTTTTTCAAGATAATAGGGGTAATTTTTTCCGTTAAAAACTGAGGCAAAAAGAGTTTCTCTTTCAAATTCTGGATATTCGATTTTTTTGAAAGTTTCGATTAGTAAATTAGCATCCTCGATTGCCTTCGGAATTTTTTCTAAAATTTCTTTTAATTTTTCCTTTTCTGGAATTTTTGTAAATCCTCCAATAATTGGAGTTATCGGATGGACTGCCCTTCCGCCAACGACTTTTGCCATTTCGAGAGCTACATTTCTCACTCTCAAAGCCGCTCTTGACTCTTCTTTAAATTTCTTCAAAAGTTCCAAATCGTTTTCGATGTTGAAAAAATCTGGCAAAGAAAGAAAAAACAAATGCAAAGTGTGACTGTAAATGATGTTTGCTGCCAAAAGCAATTTTCTCAATAAAACAGTTTGCTCCGAAACTTTAACATTTAATGCATTCTCTATCGCAGTGCAAGCTCCCAAAATATGAGGAACAGGACAAATTCCGCAAATTCTTGAAACAACAATCGGAACCTCAAAATATCTCCTTCCAATCAAAATTCCCTCAATTTGTCTCAATCCCAAAAGAGTTTGAAACTTTAATTCTTCAATTTTTCCTGTCCTTGTCACTTTTGCCCAAAATCCCGCTTCTCCCTCAATTTTGTGAATGTGAGGAATGCTAATTTTCACAGATTTAAACTCTTTTTTATTTCCTCAATTATTACCCTTGAAACAATCTTCCCTCCAAAATATTGGAAATGAACACCGTCTGAGGTTCTTACTAATTGCCTAATTCCGTTTTCGTTTAGGAGATAATCTGTATATTTTCCATTTTCACAAAGAACACACCAAATAGGAATAAAAACTGCTCTTTCAGATTTTTTAACCTCTTTTTCGAAAATTTTGTTCAAAATAGCCAATTTATTAGCAAGGCTTGGGTCTTTTACTATTGGTAACCCTACCCAGAAAACAAAACTTCCTTTTTGATTTAAAATTTCAACCATTCTTCTTACTCTTTTTCCATATTCTTCTTCCCATTCTTTCTGACCAAACTTCCCAAAAGAAACCACTACATTTCCTTTAGAATCAGTAAGGGCTTGAGAGTCGTTTAATCCAAAAACCAAAATGGTAATTGAAGGATTAAATTGAGAAACTAATTGATTTAATCTAGCCTCCCAATTGAAATAATCGGGTCTTGAAAGTCCGCTTGAAACCTTTCCTTCTCTTAAAATTTTGGCGTTGGGAAATTCTTTTCTTAATTCTTTTTCTAACATCTCACCCAATCCTCCTCCCGCAGCTACCATTGAATCTCCAACGATTAAAATTCTCATTTCTCCTTCAATTGAAAATCTTGAATTTTCTTTTTGATTTTTTAAATTTTGTTCTCTTTCAAGATTTTGAGGAATCGTTTCTGGGCTCTCTTTGGGTGTTGAGAAATCTTTCTTTTTAGAATCTTTTTTTGACAGTAAGGTACTAGTTTGATTTTCTTTTTTCCCCAACTCTGTTTCAGTGGTTTGGGGTTCTTTTTTAGTTGCTATATCTTGAGATCCTGAAACTACATTAACATCTTCTTTTTTTGACTCTTCAATAGTAGCAAAAAGAGTAGGGGAGGTTTTTAATCTTAACCAAAAAAAATGTTCTTTCTCAAAAAATTCTTTCAGGCCCATTTTTTCTTTTAGGGTTTCAAAAAAATTAGCTAAGACTAAAACCGCTCCCTCAAAAATATTTCTGCCTAATGTTTCTGTTTTTTCTTCCCAGAGAATGAGTTTTTTTGATTCAAAAAAAATAAGAAAATTTAATAAAAGGGCAAAAAATAGAATCACAAATTTTGGACTTTTTGATTGATCTCCAAGTAACATGGTTTAAAAATTAAAGTAAATGAAAGGTGGCACAGTATCTGGCGCTAACTTATAAATTATAATAAAAATTAGAAAAAGGCAAGGAGTAACTATTAAAGATGGTAAACGGTTTTCAACAAATAGCAAAGCATTGAAAATTTTTTGTTCTAGAATGATAAAAAATAGACCGATTAAAATGAGAAAAATAAGATAGAGTTTAATTGGCTCAAAAAGAGTTTGGGGAAAAAATAAGCCTTTAAATACGCCGGTACAATTTTCCATATTTTTTGTTCCAAAGAAAATCCAAGTGAGAGAAGTAAAAATAAAAGTTAAAATAGTGGAAAAAATTTTCCATTTTTTAAAATTAAAAATTGTAAAATCTTCTAAAAAGTGAGTAAAAACCAAACCCAAACCCTGAAGAATTCCCCATAAAATAAAATTTAAGGTTGGGCCATGCCATAATCCAATAAAAATCATAACTACCAATAAATTGAAATACTTCCTTAATCTACCCCTTCGATTGCCACCTAGAGGAATGTAAATGTAATCTCTGGCAAAGTTTGAAAGAGTAATATGCCATCTCCTCCAAAATTCTTTCAAATTCGAGGCCAGGTAAGGATAATTAAAATTTATTGGCGCTTTAAAACCCAAAAGGCCAGCAAAACCAATGGATAAATCGCTATAACCACTAAAATCACAATAAATAACTAAAGCATAAGATATAACAGAAAGAAAAATGGCCAAGAAAGAATGGTTTTCGGGTACACTAAAAACATCATCCACCAATTCTGTACTTAGCCAAGTAGAAATAATGAGTTTTTTGAAAAGACCAATTCCAATTAAGGTGATAAAAGTATAAAAATTTTCAATATTATCTTTCAAGCCTTCTCTCAATTGAGGTAAAAATTCGCTTGCTCTAACGATCGGACCAGAGAGTAAATAAGGGAAAAAGGCCACAAAGAGAGAAAATTCTAATAAATTGGGATAGGGAAAAATCTTTTGCTCTAAAATTTCAAAGTGAAAAGATAAAATTCTAAAAATGTAGAAAGAAAGGCCCATAGGTAAAACGATGTTTAAAACAGGTAAAAAAGAGGGTATTTTTAGTTTTGAAAATAAAATTTCAAACGATGATCTAAAAAAGTCGTAATATTTAAAAATAAAAAGAACAAAGAAATTAAAAAAAATAGCTGTCAACAAAAATAATTTTTTTCTCTTTCTTTTTTCTACAACTTGCTGAAAAATTAAAAAACCCAAAAAGTAATTCACTAGGGTGACAAAAATTAAAAGGAGGAGAAATTTTTTACTGAAAAAAGAGTAAAAAAGATAACTGGCTAAAAGTAGGAACGATTGCCACAAAATTTTCCATTTTCTTAAAATCCAATTAAAAACCAAAACAAAGAGAAAAAAATAAAGAAAATCAAATTCTGGAAAAAGCATAATTATTTATTCAAAATTTGCTCAATGTCGTCTTTTATCCCAAAAATCTCTAAATTATCTTCGATATCTTCTGGTTTTTTAAATTTTTTTAATGTTTCCAAAAATCCCTTTGGGTTGATATTTTTCAAAATTCCTCGGCAACCATAACAAAGCTGGCCATTTTTTGGGCAAATTGCGCCACAACCCGCCAAAGTTATCGGTCCCAAACATGGTTCTTTTTTTCTTAAAAAGCAAGTTTCTTTTCCCTGATGAGGACATTCTGGGCAAATTGGCTTTTGTGGAATTTCCGGAATTTTTCCCTGAATCAATTCTTTTGCATATTTTAAAAATTCTTCGCCGTTTATCGGACAACCTGGAATAACAAAATCAACTTTTACGAAATTGTCAATTTCTTTGATTTCTGGATTTTCAACGTCCAATTTTTTATAAATGTACCTTATCGTTTTCTCTTTCCCTTGGTAATTTTTCATTTCTGGAATTCCACCTAAGGCAGCGCAATTTCCAACAGCCACCAAAATTTTTGATTCCTCCCTAATTTTCTTTAATAAATCTATCTCTTCTTTCTTTATCGGAAGCCCCTCAACAAAGGAAACATCAATTTCAACTTTCCCTTTTGGAAATGGCATTTCTTCTATCAAAGAAAAATCGATCAAATCAACTTCTCTTAAAAAATCAAAAAATTTCTCTCCTAACTCTAGCAAAACAAACTGGCAACCCTCACAAGAAGTTAAAGAAAAAAATGCAACCTTTGGTTTTCCCATTAGTTTATTTTTTCACTTTTTCAAACAATTTGCAATTTCGATCGATAATTGAGTGTATTTTTTCAAATTACCCAAATCTTTTTTTGTTAATTTTTCCAATGCCAAATCCCAATGAAAAGAAACAATATCCCCTACCTTAACTTTTGGCAAAATACTTTTGAACCAAAAAATTCTTCTTTTTATAGGTTTTCCCAAAAACCATTTTCTTTCTTTCAAAAGCGGCTGATATTCAACTATCAAATTTGCAATTTGCATTTTGCAATCTTCAATTTTTAAAATTTTCCCCCAAGAAATTTTGCAAAGATCTTTCATTCCCTCTGTCATTATCAAATCTCTTTTCATTGGTCCTACAACCAAAACATGAAAAGAATGATGCGCCCTTGAATTTTCTGGCAATTTTTCTGCCAAATTTGGTTTTTTTAAATTTTTTGCTACCACTTCTTTTAATTTTGAAATTCTCACTTTTTCTAAAAGTCCGTTTCCAATCCAATAAGCCCTAATTACTTTTTCATCAAAATGATTTGAAATTTTGTTTTCCTTCGCAATCAATTTGTAATAAAAAAGCGATCCCTCAAAAGTTTCCAAAATCTCTTTTATGTTTGGTACTTTTTCTCCTTTTAAAAAATCCAAAATTTCATGAGATGCCTCCTCTCCCATTCCACAAAGCCCAAACCTTCCTGGAGGAAAACTGTAGAGAGCTGCGATTTTAAGCCCTTGCATAGATTAGAGATTTGAGGTTTTCCAAAATCTTTTTTATGCCAAAAATTGTCACAATTCCGATCAAAATTAAGATTCCAGAAATTATTTCTTGTGAAGGAATCTTTGCCCCTGAAATTAAATTTAAAGCTGTAGTTATTGGAGAGCCCAAAAGCAAAATCGCAGTAGCCTTTGAAACTGAAATGTACTTTAGGCCAGAATACCAAGTTAGAACATAAAAGAGCAAAATTACTCCTGTTATTAAAACCCAAATTATTTGTTTTGAGTTTAACACAAAAATTTGAGATGCTTGGTTGCTAAATACCAAATAAATCAGAATGAAAATTGAGCCAAAAAACATTCTTCCAAAAGCAACTGTTTTTCCATCTAAATTTGAAGCAGATAGTAAATATTTTGAAAGAACATTTTCAACAGCCCAAAAAATTGTAGCAATCAAAATCAAAAGGTCTCCCCTATCTGGGAAAAATGAGAATTTTTTCAACAAAAGCAAGTTGGCAAACAACAAAATTAAAGCGCCAAAAAGAAATTTCCGATCAATTTTCTCTTTTAAAAATAAAGTTGCTAAAATTGCCACCCACAAAAACATCGTTTTGTGAATGAAAGATCCTTCGGCAGATGATGTTATTTTTAGTCCTTTGAAAAACAACAAAAACGGAATTGAACCTCCGACCAAACCAATTAAAGCAAGAAAAAACCATTCTCTTTTTTTAATGCTTTTGATTTTCTTTGAATCAAAGATTAATAAAATCGATCCTAAAATTAAAGCAACTAGAGCTACTCTTAAGAAAGTGTAAATTTCAGAACTTTTGAAAACTCCAACTCCAAATTTGTTGACGAAAATTGAAAAACCAGAAATTATTGCCGTAAGTGTGACCAATAAATATCCCTTATTCATGTTTTATTTTTTCTTTTATTTCCTTTGCGATTTTTTCCATTTCTCCTTTCTCAATTTTGCGAATTAAAGACAAATCGATCAAGGCTCCATGACCATCTTCTGGAAATCTTGGAACTAAATGAATGTGGGCATGGGGAATTTCTTCGCCAATGATGAAAGAAACAACAAAATCTGTTTTCATTGCCTTTTTGACTGCGTTGGCAATTTTCCCAACCACTTCAAAATATTCTCCCAAATAAGGTACATCCCAAACCCATCTAAAATGTTCTTTTGGAATCACTAAAGTATGACCCGGGTTCCTTGGATTAATATCTAAAAATGCTAAAAATTTCTCGTCTTCATAAATTTCAAAACAAGGAATTTCTTTTTTTGCTATCTTGCAAAAAACGCAATTTTCCATATTATAAAGATTATACCAAAAATTGATACAATAAAAAATGAAATTGGGAAAACACATAAAATGGCTAAAGAGATTGGTTGAGAGAGAAAGAGAGGCAGAGATTGAAATAATGAAAAAAGAAATTAGAACTCTCTCTGGAAAAGAAAGGGAAAAAGTTGGAAGGGCGATTTTGGGTTTAAAGGGAAAAGTAGTAGGAAGGGAATTTTCTTTTAAGATAGTGAAATATGGGAGGGAAAAGGAAATTGAGACTGAAATTTCAGTTGGAGATTTGGTTTTGATTTCGAGAGGAAATCCCTTGAGAAGTGATTTGGTGGGAGTGGTTACTGAAAAGGGGAAAAGATATTTGTGCGTTGCTTTAGAAAAAACCCCAAGCTGGTCATTCTCTAATGTAAGGATCGATCTTTTTGCAAACGATATTACTTTTAGAAGACAAATTGAAAATTTGGAAAATTTAAAAGAAAGCGGAAGGTTGGCTTTAAAGTATAGCTTAGGGGGTCTTGAACCCTTGCTATCAAAAAAAGTTAATTTTTCTCCAATAGATAAAAACTTAAATCCCTCTCAAAAATTAGCAGTGTCTTTTTCTTTAGGAACTAAAGATTTCTTTTTAATCCAGGGGCCTTTTGGAACAGGGAAGACCAGAACCTTGGCTGAAGTTGTTTTGCAATTGGTAAAAAGAGGAGAAAAGGTTTTAGTCAGTGCAGAAAGTAATGTTGCGGTTGATAATTTAGTGGAAAAATTAAGAGGGAAAGCAAAAATTGTAAGATTGGGGCACCCATCGAGAGTGGCAAAAAATTTAATCGATTCGACTCTTTTTTATCAGGTTGAAAATTCAAAGAGTTACAAAAGAGTGAAAAAATTGAGAGATAAAGTTGAGGAATTGATTGAATTCAGAGATCAATTTTTAAAACCAACTCCTCAAAGAAAAAGAGGATTGAGAGACGAAAAAATTTTAAGGTTGGCTGAAGCTAAAAGGACAAAAAGGGGAATAAAAATGGAAGATATTGAATCTATGGCTGAATGGATAAAGATTCAAAATCAAATTGCAAAAATAATCAAAGAAATATCAAAAATCGAAGAAAAAATAGCTCAAAAAATTTTAGAAGAGGCTCAAGTAGTTTTGTGTACTAATTCTTCTGCTGCGCTCGAATTTTTAAAAGATTTTGAATTCGATAGTGCAGTTATCGATGAAGCAACTCAGGCAACGATTCCTAGCATCTTAATTCCAATTTGCAAAGCAAAAAAATTTATTTTGGCAGGAGATCACAAACAATTGCCACCGACTGTTTTATCTGAAAAAGCAAAGGCGCTTTCTGAAACTTTGTTTGAAAAATTAATCCAAAGATATCCTGAAAAATCAGTTTTGCTCAATGTCCAATATAGAATGAATGAAATTTTGATGGAGTTTCCAAACAAAGAGTTCTACGAAGGAAAATTAAAAACTGATGAAAGCGTAAAAAATATTACTTTAAAAGATTTCAAAATAAAAATTCCAAAATTTGGAAATTTCTGGGACAAAATTTTAGATCCTAAAAATGTCATTTGCTTTTTGGATACATCGAAATCGGAAAGAAAATTTGAAAGAATTAGGACTGAATCTACTTCAAAAGAAAATCCTTTTGAGGTAGAAATTGTAAAATCGATTTTGGAAAAAATGTTTGAAGCAGGAATTAAAAAAGAATGGGTTGGAGTTATTACTCCTTATGATGATCAGTTAGATCTTTTAAGGAAGGCCTTAGGAGAATTAGTTGAGATAAACACAGTCGATGGCTTCCAAGGAAGAGAAAAGGAAATAATTTTGATTTCTTTTGTCAGAAGTAACAAAGAGAAAATTTTGGGATTTTTGAGTGATTTGAGAAGGTTAAATACAGCAATTACCAGAGCAAAAAGAAAACTAATTTGCGTTGGAGATAGTGAAACTCTAAAAATTCACACTGTTTATGCAAGATTCATTGAATTTATTAGAGAAAAGGGAGTTTTAGTGATTTTGTGATCTACTTTATAAAAGCGATTGCACAATAACCAACAACTCGCGATTTTTCTCCGTAAATTGTATCACCAGAATTTTGATACTTCAACAATTTCGCATTCCCTTTTAAATTTTTTGAAATCTCCAAAATTGTCTTTATCGCATCTTGGGCGCAGGCAAAAGTATCAACATCTAGAAAAAGTTTTTTTAGGGTTTCAATTTTCTCTTTAAATTTTTCAGGATCTGAAGATAAAATTCCCTCAATTGTTCTTTTGTCTACCTCTTGAGCAACCTCGTAAGGTGGATAATGCGAAAGATCGCTTGATGCTACAACCAAAATTTTTTTCTTTTCCATCGATTTTAAAATAGCTTTTGCAAGTTCTTTCCAGTCTTTATCTTCAGAACCAAAAATTAAGGGTAAAATCTTAAAATTCTTTAAAACTTTTTGCAAAAATGGGATTTGAACTTCTAAAGAGTGTTCGAATAAATGGGCAGAGTCTTTAACAAGAAATCTTTTTGAAAAATTCAAAATTTCTTTTGCCAATCCCTCATCAACTTTCACTCTTCCCAAAGGAGTTTCCCATTCTCCACTATCCCAAACTGAAACTCCATCAAAATATTCATAATGGGAATCTCCGATTAAAACTACGGTTTCAAAATTTTTTCTTTCAATTGCTTTGTATGAATATGCTGCAACAGGGCCAGAGAAAACATAACCTGCATGGGGAACCAAAATTCCAAAAATTTCACCCTTAATTTTAGGAACTTTAGCATTTTTCAAAAATTCATCTATCATTTGGCTGAGTTCCTCTCTTTCTCCTGGATAAAATTGCCCTGCCACTGCCGGAAACCTTAATTTTTCTTTTTGATCTATCATTTTAGGAATGTTTCTGCGATAAAAATTAAAAGCTCAATTAAGATCAAAATAATGATTATCAATTCTAAAAAATGACCTCTTTGCGTGGAAATGAAATCTAACAAAAGCTTATTGTGGTCTGCTAAAAACCTGATTTTTTCGTTTAAAATATCGAACCTATCCCCCAATTCAAATTCATAAAATAGTTTATTGTAAAGCCTTTCAAGTTCTGCTCTTTCCCAAGTAGTTTCTGGCTTATCAAAGAGTGATAAATGGGAAATTGTGCGTTGTCTTACGGCTAGAATGTCTCCTATTTCTCTCAGTAATTCTTTTTCTCTCAGGGTTGTTATTCTTCCCGATTTTAAAATGCCAATTAGCCTTTCCAATTCAGCGACTCTTTGTTCTATTTCTTTTTCAAACCTTTCCAAAGCAACTGATTGAGAAATAACAAAAGAAATTACCTGAACTTTTTCTTTATCGATTTTTGTTAAGTATACTTTTCCAAACTTCACATCTTCTATTTCTTTTCCAGTAAAAACTTTAAGTGTTTCAAAATAAATACAATTTTTATCAAATCCTTCAATAAATGGGGAAATTTCTTGGATGAATTCTTCCCTCAATTTTTTTGGAACATTCCAAAAAGTTACAACTCCAAATTTTGTTAAGACTGCGTATTGACCCAATGCCAATTTCAAAACAATTGGTTGCTCTCGAGTGATGTATGGATACTTTTTAAGATTTTCTTGAAGTTTCTTCAGATCTATTTTTTCTCCCAAATAGCAACTGAAAATGGAAAAACTTTTCTTCAATTTTCTCAGAGGAGGTTTTTTTATTTGTTCTTCCATCATCTTATATTATTTCACTTTCCAAGAAAATAAAAAAGCCCCACAAGGAAAGGGCTTTAAATTTTCGATAATCCTATAAAGAATTCAAATCTTGATCGATTTCTTTAAATTCGCCTTCCAAATCTAAAATTCCAATTCCTTCTAACTCTTGGTTGATGGCTGCTGTAGAATCTTCTTTTGGTGTTACTTTTTCTACTGGCTTTGGAGGAGGTGGAGTTGGAACTGGTCTAACAATACTTTTCCTTGCCCAATACCAAACTCCAGCCAAAACAACGATAACCACTATTGCCAGAATGATCGGAAAAATTGAACTCTTTTTTGTTTCAGTTTTTTGTTCCATGTTTTTATTGAGTTGGTTGGGTCGTTGTCTCTGTTGTCGTTGGCACTTCTAACTCATCAACTTTTGGAATTTGAGCCAATGCAACGGCAGCTTGCCTAACTGCGTCTCTGGCATCCTTGACCAATTTTTCAACTGCTTTCAAGTCATCGTGAAGCTGTTGTCTTAGCTTTCCAACATCTAATTTTAATTTTTCTTCAGTTGTAATTTCTGGCGGCTGGTAAACCTTTTCTGCCTGAGCTTTCACTGCTTCTCTTGCTTTTTCGATAGCCTCATGAGCTTTTTGAATTGCCTCTTCTACTTTACTTACATCTCTTCCGTTAAGTTTTGCTTTTGCCGTCCTGCTTTCAATCCTTTCTAAAACTTTTTCTAAATGATCCAAAACATCCATATAATGATCTGTCATTCTTTCATTTAAAGCATTGATTCTGTCATAAATTCTTTCTACAATGGCTCTTTTTCTTTCGCTAATTCTTTCTCTTAATTTTGTCTTCAATTGTTCTTTTAGAGCTTCAATTTTTGCTTTCATTTCCTCTCTTTTTTCTTGAATTTGTTTTCTATACTCCGCTCGAATTTGTTCAATCTGTCTTTGTATCTCTTCCCTATTTCGCTGGAATTCTTGGGTAGAAATTCTAGGTCTTTCTTTTATTCTTTCTAACAATCTCGGAGTAGTTGTTTGTGAAAAGGCAACAATCCACCCCCCTAAAATTGCAACAGATATTAGAGCGAAAACAGCTTTTTTCATGAAGACCCAAAAATTTACTCGACCTTTATATTTTTATTTTAATTCTATTCAATGCAACAATCAATGATTTTTTTAACAATTTCTTTTAATTTTCCAAAAAATCCGGATTTTTCTTTATCATGAACATTCAATTGATTTTCTTCAATTTTTTTAACTTCACCAATATCGATCAATTTTAAATTCAATCCCCAAAACAAACTCCATAAATCGTAGGCTTTTGAGAAAAGATTTTTTGCCTCCTCTTTTTTTCCCTCTTGATAGTACTTTGTTCCAACCTCGATTAATCTCATTGAGGCTGCCAACAAATGCTTCGAGATACACCACAATTCAGAGCCAGGTTCAACATCCTTTACCAACTTTTCCAAAAGTTCCTTTCTCATTTGCCTTGTCTGATTCAATAAATCAAAATATTTATCGTTTCCAGTTTTTGCCCCAGAAAAGAAAAAGTGCTCTTCGATTGAAATTAAATTCATTATCGCCACTGATAAATCTTCATCTGAAGACAAATCCAATTTTCCTTTTTTTGATTCCTCGACTTTTTTCAACAATTCTTCAATTTTTAACTTTGTTTCTTCCATATTTAGCAAATTCGCCAAAAGATTAAACTTAAAATTATTAAAAACAAAACTGGGATTAAGACCTTTTGAAATTTAAAATAAGCCTTGCCTTGATTTTTCTTTCTTAAATAGTTTTCAAATAAAATTGAAAGCAAAAACATAAGACTTCCAGCAAAAATCCCAAAAATTAGTTTATCGATCCCTAAAAATTTGTTTTGCGGATGCCCGATGATTCCAATTTTCATTAAAGGAAAAATTGTAAGCCCATACCAAAAAATAAAAACTAGTGGCTTTCTAAACAAAAACTTAATTTTCCTTTTGTTCAACCACTCAATCGTCCACAAAAATAATGAAAAAAGCAAAGCTCCAATCCAGCTTCCTGAAATTAAATCATCGATTCCCAAATACCTACAAAGCCCAACCCCTCCAGCAATTGCAATTGTGCAAACAGGGCAAACTGCCATAATTTATAAATTTAATTTTTCTTTAAAGAAATTAATTATTGGCTCATCTCCAACAATACATCTTTGATTTTCTCCATCCCACAAAAAAGGAACTCCAATTTCATTTTCTTTAATGCCACACTTTTTCGCAACCTCTATCAATTTTTTTGCGTTATCTCTATTAAAATACACCTCTTTCTCTTCAAACGCAATTTTCTCTTTAATTTTATTTTCTCTTATAAATTCCTCAACCTTTGCACAATGAGGACATCCAGTTCCGTAAAACAAAACAATTCCTTTTAAATCTTGAGAAGAATTTTTTCCCTTCAGAAAATAAAAGCCGATACCTAGAACAATAAAAATTCCTAGAAAAATCAAAAATGGAATTATTCTTCTCATAATTCAATTTATCACTTTTTGAGGAGGGTTGAAATAATAAAGAATAAAAAACTCACAATAATAATCATTGAACCAGCCGGAAGATTTGTTTTTTGAAAAAGAAAGATTCCAAAAATTGCAGAAATAATTCCAAAAAGAGAAGAAAGAAATCTAAAAGTTTTTAAATTTTTGCTTAAATTTCTGGCAGATGCTGCAGGTAAAGCAGTCAGACCAGCAACTAACAATCCACCGACAAATTTTACTCCCAAAGCAACGATTGCTGAAATTGAAAGAATGTAGAGAAATTGGTATTTTTTCAAGTCGATCTTTTCTGCCATTGCCAAATCTTCTGAAATTGAAATCAAAGTCAATTTTGGATAAATTTTTTGTATCAAAAAGAAAACAAAAAGAGAAATTAAAACGATAATCAAGCTTTCTAATTTTCCAATTTTTGAAATATCTCCAACTAATGCTTCTTCAATTTCATGCTCTGATAAAAATAAAAAAGTAATTGCCAAAGAGACAGTAAATAAAATGGCAATGATTGTTTCAGTCGGTAATTTTGTTTTTTGCTCAAAAAACCAAATTAAAATTGTGCCAAAAAACAAAAAGAAAAATGCACCCAAAGAAATGTCTTTCCCAAAGATTAAAGCTAAAGCAACACCTGGTAACGCTAAATGAGATAGAGGATCAACGACAATTGTCATTTTTCTTGAAAGCATCAAAGAACCTAAATATCCTGCAACTCCTCCAACGAATATCCCAGAAATTAAAATTTCAAAGAAATTAGTGACCATGATAATGTTCGTAAAATTTTATTTCTTGACCGTAAAGTTTTGACAAAGATTCTGGAGTGACAACTTCTTTTGGTTTCCCTTGGCAAATTGGGCATTTGTTCAAGCAAATAACATAATCTGAAAATTTGAAAACAACGCTTAAATCATGGGTGACCAAAATTATTGTTAAATTTTTTTCTTTTTTCAATCTTTCTAAAAGCTGGTAAATCGTTTCCTCACCAGAAATATCAATTCCAGTCGTTGGCTCATCAAATAATAAAACATCAGGATTTCCGATTAATGCCCAGGCAACCAAAATCCTTTGATATTGACCAGAAGAAAGTTCGCCCAAATTTTTCTTCAAAAAACTTTCATCAAAACCAACCAATTTTAAAACTTCCTTGATTTCCTTTTCATCCCTTGTTTTCAATTTAAAAAACTCCTCAATTGAAATCGGAAAATCTTTAACAAAAGGAACTCTTTGTGGAACATAACCAATCTTTACTCCCTTTTTCCACTCAATTTTCCCTTGATAGGGAAAAATTCCAAGCAAAGTTTTCAGTAGCACCGTCTTCCCTGCCCCATTCGGCCCCAAAATTGTCAAAACCTCTCCCCTTTTTACTTCAAAAGACAAGTTGCAAATGATTAACTCATTATCGAGTTTCACATTTAAATTTTCCACTTTTAAAATGGTTTCTGCCATTTTTAAGTTTTTGAAATTTTTATTGCCTTTCCTTCAATTAATGCCTCGGCAACTTTCTTTCTGGCAGAGGTTAAAATTCGACAAAGAGTTGCTTGGGAAATTTTCATTCTCTTTGCTGCCTCAACTTGATCTAATCCTTCCAAATCACAAAGCCTTAATGCCTCAATTTCATCCAAAGATAACTCAACCTCATCTAACATTGAAAGAGGTATAGCTCTTGGTTTAAAATAAACTGCTTTTGGATCAAATTGTACTCTTCTTGGTTTAATTGGTCTTACCATTCTCTTCTCAAATGGATTTTACAATTTGGACAAATTAAACTTGAACAAGGAACACCAGGTTGATGTTCGACCCTAAAGCCGCATTTTGAGCAAACGCAATAACCCCAAGGTCCCCTTCCTCTAAATCTTGCTCTCCTTTGCCACCCAAATCCTCTTCCAAAACCTCTCCCGAATCCTAAAGTTCCAGGAACTGGTTTATAAAATCCGGTCTCAACTTCATGGCTTTTAATTTGAATTGCGACATAAACTAAATTTTTAATTTCCTTCATCAATCTTTCTCTTAAATTTTCTGAAATTTTTGTTGCGGTATCAACGTCCAAATTCTTTGACAAATTTATTTCCAAATTGGCAGTAAAAACAGAGCCTTTCTTTTGAGTTTTTAAATCTGAAATTTCAATTCCCTGAGATTTGGCAATTTCTTTTATTTTTTCTTCAACTTCTGGAGGAGCTGAAACATCAAGCAAAGAATCGATTGCCTCTTTTCCAATTGAAAATGATTCTTTAACGATGTAAAGGCCGATTAAAAAAGCCAAAACCGAATCTGTGAAAATCCAGTATTTATTTAAAATTAAACCTGCAAAAACTGCCAAAGATGCAAAAACATCAACCCTTGAATGAACTCCATCTGAAATTAGGGCAACTGAATTTTCTTTTTGCCCAAAATAAATTTTTAACCTTGCCATTATCTCGTTAATTATTGCTGAAAAAATCATTACAGAAAGAGCCAAAATCGGAATTTTTATTAAAGAAGGATTTTTAAATTTTTGATATGCTTCAAAAATAATTCCCAAACCAGTCCCAAGTAAAATCAAAGTAATCAAAAATCCTGCAAAAACTTCAAATTTGAAATGGCCGTAGGGATGTTCTTTGTCAGCTGGCTTTTTCGCAATTCTAATCCCAAAAAATGAAATCACAGAAGAAAAAACATCCATTAAAGAATGAATACCTTCTGCAAAAACAGAGGCAGAATTTGAGAAAACACCAACAGTGATTTTTCCTCCAGCCAAAATTACATTTGCCAATATTGAAATTTTCGCAATTTTTTCTTTCATTTTATTTTTCTTTTATTTTATCAATAATGCCTTTAAAAAATTTTTCATATTCTGGATTTATTTCAACAACTGGTTTCATTTTTATCGTTGATTTAAGAAAATCTTTTCGGTAAGGGATTTTTCCTAAAATCGGAATTTTATTTTCCTTTGCGAATTTTTCTATTTCTTTTGAAAAATTCTCTGCCAGATCAAATTTATTAATGACAACTCCGTATTTGATTTTAAAATGATTTGCCAAATACAAAACTCTCTTTAAATCAAAAAGGGCAGATGGGGTTGGTTCTGTTACTGCAACAACATAATCTGTACCAACTAATGAAGCAATCACTGGGCATCCAATTCCAGGAGCAGAATCAATGATCATGATTTCTGCTTTTATTTTTTCAAAAATTTCATCAGCGCATTTTCTCATTTCTTGAACTACCTCTCCAGAAGACAATTCTCCAATTTTCAATTCAGCTGAAACCAAATTAACATTGTAATTTTCTCCAACAAAAATTTTTCCAATTTCTTTTTTATCCTTTGAAATTGCCCCATGGGGGCAAGCTAAAATACAAGCCCCGCAACCAACACAAGAATCTTTTAAAAAAACAGGGTATTTTCCTTTAACGAAAACGACGGCATTTTGTTTACAAATTTGAGCACACTTTCCGCATTTTTTACATTTTGAAAAATCAAATTTTGGAATTAACTGAAAAACTTTCTTGTATTCTTTTCTTTTTATCGACAAAAGCAAGTGACAATTTGGACATTCCGCATCCGCATCAACTAAAATCGTCTTTTTGCTTTTCGCAAACTCCACTGCTAAAGAAGTTGCCACCATCGACTTTC
>Ga0209225_1002379_pt1 | contig 17041 bp, 10 predicted proteins | sample WasSprMetagenome_FD_184732 | JGI IMG/M metagenome (GOLD analysis project Ga0209225, IMG submission 184732) | Sulfidic aquatic microbial communities from Washburn Spring, Yellowstone National Park, USA - WS (SPAdes) (version 3) | ecosystem: Environmental > Aquatic > Thermal springs > Hot (42-90C)...
AAAGCATAGTGGGCGATATAATAAGAAACAGAACAGTCCAAACCATAAAAACGGAAACCTGGTCAAAAACCATCTGCTACAACCTCATCTGGACAATCAGAGGAAGCTACGGATTTTGAGCCAAAACCGCTTTTCTTATACTTTAAAATAGATGTTATGGAAATTTGTCAAGGCGGAGAAAACAAGAAAGAAAATTAGCCATGAACAAGTGCTTGAAACGTTAACGTTTCCTGCTGCTTGAACATTCCCGCGCGCATGATTGGGGTCTTATTTGTATCCTTTTCCGTAGTTTGACACCAAATTTTATAGCAAAATTTAAAAGACAATGATGAAGTTGTAAAAAGTAAAAAATGGATAGAAATGGGAAAGCTCGATAGAGTCTTAAAAGCGCGCAGATAGGGGTGGAAATGGAAAAGTTTGGAAGAATTTCAAAAGTGGTTCTGTTGACGCTAACGTTGGCCATGGCAGCTTTCATGGTAAGCATGCTGCTGCTTTTGCTCATACCCCTCCGATAAGTGTTCCAACATATGCATACGTCGTGGTTTCACCAAATCCTGTAGGTGTTAACCAGCCAGTTTTTATTGTGATGTGGCTTCATGCGGCGCCATATACTGCGGCAGGGATAGGTGGAGACAGGTGGCATGACTTTTACATTACAATAGTGAAGCCGGATGGAGACAAAGTAAAGCTTGGACCGTTTATTTCCGACCCTACTGGGTCAACATATACCATTTGGACGCCTGATAAAGTTGGAAAATACACGATAATATTTAATTATACCGGGCAAGTGCTATCCTTATATCATCCAGTAACAAAAATCCCAGGGCAATACAGCCCCTTTATAAATGATACGTTCCTGCCGAGCAGCGCAGTGACTTACCTTACTGTACAAGAGGCGCCTATACCTGGGCCCCCAACATATCCTCTGCCAGCGGAATATTGGACATGGCCGATTGAGGGGCAAAACACTGAATGGGCTCGTATAACATCCCATTGGCTGGGTGGTGCGCATATAAGCTCTCAAGGCGCATACATGACTGGTGTTGTAGTTGGCCCTCCTAACCTTTGGCAGAAAGATGGAGTAGCCCCAAGCAGCCCCCACATAATGTGGACTATGCCCATAGAGTTCGGGGGAGTTGTTGGAGGAACAACTGAAATACCCGGTGTGACCTTCTATTCGGGAGGTTCCTATGAAGGCAGATTTGTTAACGCCATAGTAATGTGTGGAAGGCTTTACTTTGAGAAACCTCTTGGTCACTCTGGCACCGGCGGCGGATACGTCTGTGTAGACCTACGCACTGGCAAGGTTATATGGGAAAGAGGCGATATGGGAACTGGCAAGCCATGGCCTGCGCCCATAAAAGGGCAGCTGTTTGATTATGAATCAATGAACCAGCATGGGGTCGTGGGAGGGATACTTTGGGCCGTTGTAGGCACGAAATGGATTGCTTACGATGCGTACAGCGGAAACTGGATGTACAATTTGACCAACGTTCCAACGGGATTTGAAGTATACACTAACAAAGGAGAGATAGTGCGCTACGTGCTCAGCTATGATACCACCAGACGTTCGGGTTGGCTTGCACTTTGGAATAATACCCAAGATAATGTGGGGTTGCATGGCGGAATAGGAACGGGAAGCGCCGCCTATCAATGGAGACCTCGAGGTAAAGAAGTCGACATGAGTAAGGCATATACTTGGAACGTGACCATAACCGATGACTTAACAGGAAATGCTGCGCCAACGATTTATTATGTAATACCGGGCGACATAATACTCGGAAGACAGCAGCGCCATAGCGCCGGGCGTTGGCGATAAGTTCACACCGAACCCCTACATAGTATGGGCCATAAGCGATAAGCCAAGCACACGAGGCAAATTATTATGGAAGAAGGTGTACCCCGCGCCGGCTGGCAACCTCACTAGGAGACTTGGTCCTGTGGATACTGTTAACCGTGTATGGACAATGTTTGATGTCGAAACCATGGATTGGTTAGGCTATAGCCTCGACACCGGTGAACTGTTATGGGGGCCTGTCGGCTACGTTGAAAACGACTTTAGCTACTACGGTAGCGGAGAAGGTGGTGGCCAAAGAGGCTTCACCGCCTATGGCATTCTATATACGCAGGGATATGGCGGTGAACTCTGTGCTATATCATGCAAAACGGAACATTACTGTGGAAATACAGTAGAAGCTGCGGGTTAAATGCGCCATGGGGTAATTATCCCATTTTCATAGCTGCAATCGCCGACGGAAAAGTATACGCTTTCAATAATGAACATTCGCCGAACGCGCCATACTACAAAGATTACAGAGTGCATTGTCTGGATGCTTTCACAGGAAAATTGTTGTGGACAATAATGGGCTGGGCTGGTCAAACAGGAGGTAGAGGTTTGTCGACAAGTGTTGTCGCTGACGGCTTTTTAGTATACTACAACTACTACGACAACCAAATTTACTGCATTGGCAAAGGGCCAAGCGCTACAAGGGTTTCAGCATCGCCGAAAGTCGTGGCGAAGGGCTCAAGCGTCTTAATTGAAGGAAGGGTTACGGATATATCTCCAGGCACAACCAGCGACTCCCTCGCGAAACGTTTCCCAGAGGGGGTTCCAGCTGTAGCTGACGAATGCATGGGCCCATGGATGGAATACCTCTACATGCAGAAGCCAGCGCCCAAAAACATAACGGGAGTCGATGTGACATTGCAAGCCATAAGCCCCAACGGCGCTATTATCGACATTGCCAAAGTCACATGCGATGGGTATGGATCCTTCAAATACCTATGGACTCCGCCTGATGAAGGCACATACACCATCATGGCCATTTTCGCAGGATCAAACTCATACTGGCCATCATACGCACAAACCCACATTGGTGTAACAGCGGCTCCCCCAGCGCCTGCAGCAGCCGAACAAGCTGAATTCACACAGATACTGGTAACAGCATTAATAGTTATAGCCGTAGTGTGCCTATGCCTGGTGGCCTACGACATACACATCAACAGGAAAATGCTAAAACAGGCAGCAAAATAGAATAATTCCCCTCTTCCTTCTTCTGTTTCTACACTATAGGCCGTTTAGCCGCTGATCATTCTTGCCTAACGTGCCTGAACATGAAAATTATCGTTTAAAACACCCTCCTACATTGTCAAGCATGCTTTTCCATGGAAAAATTTAAAAGCTTCAGATGGTCAATCACGGTACGGTGATTGGTTTTGGAAAAAGCTCGTAAAACTCTGCTAGGAATGGCGTTGGTTCTATTGACGGCAACTATATGTATGTCTTACATATTCGATGTACAAGCCCAAGTCAAGGATTACGTGGAGTGGGAGACATTTGCATATATAGTTGTCGCACCGAACCCTGTAGGTGTAAATCAGCAGGTAATCGTTCAATTCAGAATAGACAAAACATATCCGGGAGGCACGCTGCTTGGGCCTTTCTGGGAAAACTTCACCGTCAAAATAATCAAGCCTGACAACACTGTCGAGGAGAGAAAAGGGCTGAGGGCTGACCCCACTGGGGGAGGCTGGTTCACATACACACCTAACCAGGTTGGAGTCTACAAGTTCCAAACAATCTTCCCTGGGCAATGGGTAAACACAACTACACCTAAGCGATGGTATAAACCAAGCCAAAGCAGAGTACTCGAATTAACAGTGCAAAAGGAACCCATAGCACCTTATCCAGAAGTGCCGCTGCCCACTGGCTACTGGACGAGGCCAATAAATGCGGAAATTAAGGGTGCATGGAAAATAGCTGACAACTGGCTGATGCAAGGATATGACTACCTTTATCGTGGCTTCCCCGGAGCAACAGCCTTTGCACCATACACGTCGGCTCCTGAAAGCCCCCATGTCCTCTGGAAGAGGCAGCTGTGGTTTGGAGGTGTAGGCGGCGGACCCTTCGGCGACAAACAATACTATACCGGGCTTTCATACGAACAGCCCTATACGCCTATAATCGTGAATGGAAGAATAATCTACATTGAACACGACCCGGCGGATGAAACGAACATAATTGGCACCAGATGCCTAGATCTCTATACAGGAGAACAAATATGGTTCTTAGAGGGTGTTGCAATCACATGCGCTCAAGTTTTCGACATAGAAAATCCAAACGAGCACGGCTTGATAGCGCATCTGTGGTCCATGTCAGGTCCAGCGACAAACGGCACATGGGTGATGTACGACGCCTTCACCGGGAAAAAGCAGATAACAATCAAAAACGTCATTTGGGGTGGAAGCCAGCTGGTCGGCGGAACAACAGTATTCGGGCCGAAAGGCGAGCTTATTAACTACTACATTGATAACGCTAAGAAACGTTTCATAGTGTGGAATTCAAGCAAAGCCATTTTCGAAGCTTTTCCGTGGATCGGTGGTGTGCCAGGCGCAATATACGATCCCATTGCTGGTAGAACGATAGATGGGCGTTTAGGCATACAGCTAAACGCCTCAATTCCAGCAGGCCTCCCACCCCTAAGCACAGGATACCCGCTGCTTGGAGGTGAAGGCGTAATAATTGCGTACTATCAAAACTCAACAACATACCCAAACACCTTCGTGGTTGTCGGATTCGACGCGCGTACAGGTGGACTCCTATGGCGGAAAGACATAAAAAACATTTATTGCATGTGGTGGAGGCCCAGCAAAAATGCACAGGATGGAATTTTCGTCGTATATGACGAAGCAACGATGAGGCTACACGCCTACGACATTAAAACTGGTGACGAGAAATGGGTTAGCGAACCGCTGAACACGCTTGGTGAGTATCCAAGCGACTTCGCCACCTTCACGAGAAACTACCACATAGCCTATGGCAAAGTCTACACGGCTGGCTATGATGGACATGTGAGGGCTTTTGATGCTAAAACAGGCAAGTTAGTGTGGGACTTCTATTTTGGAAGCAGCGGGTTTGAAACAGCCTACGGAAGCTGGCCTGTGTACGGCGGCTTCACGATAGCTGACGGAAAAATATACGTCACCAACGACGAGCACTCGCCTGACGCTGTAATGTGGCGTGGATCTAAACTGTGGTGCTTAGACGCTGAAACAGGAAAACTGTTATGGAGTATATCTGGAATGTTTAGGATACCTGCAATTGCCGACGGCTACCTTACATCGGTAAACTCGTATGACGGACAAATCTACGTATTCGGACGGGGGCCATCGGCGGTAGAAGTGGAGGCTCCTGGAACAGCGGTGACAGTGGGGTCAAGCGTGTTAATCAGAGGCAAAGTCGTTGACATGTCTCCAGCGCAGAAGGGCACACCGTGTGTGGCAAAGGAAAACATGTCGGCTTGGATGGAATACCTCCATATGCAGAAACCATGCCCATCAAAGGTGAAAGGTGTGCCTGTAGACCTCTACGCGATATATCCAGACGGCTCCTGCAACCTCATCGGCACGGCTGTAACTGAACCATTAGCTGGCGGAATCTTCAGCTTTGCATGGACTCCGCCAGCAGAAGGCGTATACACAATAATGGCAGTATTTAATGGAGACGAATCCTATGGAAGCAGCTTTGCAGGAGCAAGCTTACTGGTGGTTTCCCCAGGACCAGTGTCAGCAACAGCTGAGCAAGCTGAAACTCTAAGAACATCAAATGTCATTCTAGCAGTGCTGGTCGTAATAGCGATAGTTATAGGCCTGGCCAACCTCTACATAGTGAGGAAAAAGTAAGGTTCACTTCAACCTCTTTTTCTTTTGAGTTCCAATTTTATCAAGCGAATGTACCGTCAATTTTTTAAATCTTCTTCACAATAGAAGTTCTTGGTGATAGTAATTGATGATGAAGAGGAAAAGCGTAGCTTTTATCTTGGCTTTTGCGATTGTTGCAAGCGTAGTGGCTGTGACGGTTAATGCGCAACCCATAGTAAAAGAGATACCAACATTCATATACCTTCAATTGACGCCTAACCCTGTTGGGGTAAACCAAGAAGTCTACGTGATCGTCTTTTTCAGCAATCCACCGCCGACAGCTGGGGGAATAGGCATCATGCCAACTCCAGGAGATAGATACGAGAATGTGACGGTCGAAATCATTAGACCGGACGGAGGTAAGGATATACTTGGACCAGCTATCTCAGACCCGGTTGGCGGGCTTTACTTTACTTATAAGCCAACGAAAACAGGCGAATACCAGTTTCAAGCATTCTATCCAGGAGAAATTCTTGATGGCAAAAGCTCAGTTCAGCCAATACCCGGACCTACAGGTCGATCACTTTGGGGTGCAAGGATGCTTCCGTCTCAAAGCGACAAGGTCACCCTCGTCGTCCAAGAAAAGCCCGTCACACCTTATGTGAGTCCTCCACTGCCCAGCGAGTATTGGACAAGGCCCATATACGCCACAAATTATGAGTGGGCTAAGGTTGCAGGAAGCTGGTATGGGCTACGCGCTCCAGCCTTCGCCACAACAGGCATGTATGACGCCATGGGCAACTTTAACCCCTACACCACAGCGCCCAATACGCCACATATAATGTGGACTATGCCCACGCATTTTGGAGGCCAACCAGGCATGCCAATAGAGCCGAACACGGGGTCAAACTACATGACAACAACAATTTTGGTTAACTACTTCGAACCCATAATCCTTAACGGCATCCTATATTTCACAGAGTTTTGCGGGCCAAACTCCGAAATAATAGGCTGGAAAGCCGTTGACCTACGTACAGGTAACGTATTATGGTCCAAACCTGCGGGTATATCGGGCAAAGAAGTACTTCGAATGGGTCAAATATTGCAATTCCATTCTCAACAAGAATTCGGTTGCTGGGCCTTCTTATGGTCATGTTATCCAATGCCGTCACTATTTATGCCTACGAGAAACTTCCTAATTTACGATGCATACACAGGTACATTTCTTGCAAATGTGACAAACGTGAGGAACCCGTCATTCCTCATAGATACTAGTTCCAGATACCCCGGGACGCTTGTGGCTTGGTACACTGAAGGAGATAAACTTTACAAGTGGAATTCTACAAGGCTTATGATGAGCAAAAGTTTTGATAAGATGACTATTAGGCCCAGAGGAATTTACGACTGGGCCGATGGTATTGAGTGGTCTACGCCTTTACCAAAATTCTACAACACAAGCATTCCGTTTTCCGTGGCAACTGTAACTCCTGAAGTAGTGCTTCTTAGGTATGCGCCTACTCCTGAGATGTGGCTTTCGATGAGTCTTGGATGGCAAATAACGGCAGGCATAGACGCCAAAACTGGACAGCTGCTTTGGGGTCCAAAGAATCAGACCCTTCCATACCTGCATACGATTCCATCCTACTTAATATGTGCAAGGGATGGAGTTTACGTTCTCTTGGATAAAGATACCTTTGAAGTGTATGGATATTCTTTGGAGACAGGGGACAAGCTTTGGGGTCCAATTAAGCTTCCATGCAACGCCATGAGCCATATTTGGTACTCTGCAGATATAGCTTATGGCAAAGTTTTCATTTGGGACTACGGTGGCTACGTGAACTGTCTTGACCTTAAAACTGGAAAACTGCTTTGGACTTTTACGCGAGGCAGCGCTGGCTACGATACACCCTACGGTGTATACATGCTATGGGGATACGGAACCCACAGTATAGCTGATGGTAAACTGTTTCTATTCGAAGGCAAGATGTATGATGTTCCAATGTGTCCAAACCTTAGGTTACTAGCCATAGATGTGAACAATGGAAGCCTTGTATGGAGCATCCTCTTCCACGGCGGGAGATCCCCTGCAGCCGTGGCTGATGGAATGCTTGTGGCATGGAACTGCTACGATGCACAGATTTACTGCTTTGGAAAAGGCCCCACGGAAACTACAGTCACCGTAACGCCTGAAGTCGCGACGGAAGGCGGCAACGTGCTGATTAAAGGCACCGTTATGGACATATCGCCGGGCACTAGACAAAACGGCGTAATCGAAAGGTTCCCGAAGGGATTGCCCGCTGTTGCCGACGTGGACATGAAAGCTTGGATGGAGTACGTCTACATGCAGCAGCCAAAACCCGATAAAGTTGAGGGTGTGACGGTTAAGCTATACGCTGTAAAAGAGAACGGAGAAAGCATGTACATAGGTGAGACAAAGACGGACCCGCTTAACGGAGGAATATTCAGTTTTTCGTGGTCTCCTCAGGAATGCGGAATCTATCGAATAGTTGCGCTATTCGATGGAAGCGAATCGTACTGGGGAAGCTACACCTCCACAATTGTATGCGTTACATCAGCTCCCCCAGCTCCAGCAGCAGCCGAACAAGCCGAATTCACACAGATACTGGTAACAGCATTAATAGTTATAGCCGTAGTGTGCCTATGCCTGGTGGCCTACGACATACACATTAACAGGAAAATGCTGAAACAAACAACAAAGTAAATTCATCCCCCTTCTTTTTCTGCTTTATCGCCAAGTCGTTCTAAAAATAATTTGATGCGACTTTTCTGTTAACCTAAGATGTTCGTGTGAAAGATGGTAAGCGTTATTTGTTTAATCAATGCTTTTTCTTATACTTTAAAATAGATGTTATGGAAATTGTCAAGGCGGAGAAAACAAGAAGGAAAATTAGCCATGAACAAGTGCTTGAAACGTTAATGTTTCCTGCTGTTTGAACGCTTCCCTTCATGGTCTGAGAGGTCAAGTTCTTAAGGGCTAATGTTGAATTACCGCATTCCATGAACACTTCGAACTTTGTGATGTTTGGGTTTTGCCATTTAACTCCAATCCCTTTTAAAGGCTCGGAATCTTCGTAGAGCTTCGCCGTAAGGTATTCGTTGGAAACGTTCACTTCAATCTTATACCAGCCGTTCTCCTTAAGATTTATCGGCGCCTTTATCAGCACAGTTTTGGTTTCACCGGCTTGTTTAACAATCTGGAAGATGTTTCCGGCTTCTGTTCTCTGCACATTCACACTGTAGTTGGCGTTTGCTTCGGATAGAACAAAGCCAAACGTGTAGTTTAAGCCACCCTTCTTTAATACTGCGAATTCCCCGCTGAAAGTTGTGGGTGCCTCTAAGTCCAGCGTTTTAAAGAAGCTTGTTTCGGCGCTTCGATTTAAAAGCTGATAAAGCTTGAGAATCGCGTATAGCTGGGCGCGCAGAACCGGGTCGTTTGGAATGTTAAGTTCTATGGGTAAAGCATTTTTACTTTTACCCATTCCGATTAGAAGCGTTATTGTGGTGCTGTCTGAACCAGCATAGCCTGAAGCTCCACTCCAGCTAGCTTTAAAATGATTTAATCCCGTCAGGTTAGCGGTTAACTTGAAGGTGTAGTTTCCAAAGTTGTCTGTGAGTGTTTCCCCCAAAAGACTCCAACTCTTCTCATTTTTGCTGGTGTAAATGGCGATGGGCTGCCCTGCTAAACGAGGCGAGATGGAGCCGAAAAAGGTGAAACAGCTTTCATTGTTTAGATGCTTAATGCTTGCAGATATCGATGAAGCCTTTAAAGGTTTATTTAGGCTTGCTGAAACCTTTGCAGGCGACTTTAACTCGCAGTTGTTAAGCGGGATTATTATCGGCTTGATGTTTGCCACAATTTCTGGCTGTTCGCCGATTCTCCAATGCCTTTGAGGCGTGCATTCTGCAACCCAGTAGTTTTTACCCTGATATTCAAAGCATGTGGGCTTCTCCCACCAATTGTGGGATGGTGTTGAATTCAGATATACTCCAACATTCATATGTGCAGGGTTTAAATCCTTGTAGTAAAATAGGACAACGTCTAAACCGCCAGCCTTCATTATCGATGCTGCGAGAACCGAGAAAACGTCACAGTCCCCACAGCCGTCGACTAGGGTTTCTACAGGATATTTTATGTCGCTTATGGTATATGACATCTGCTGGATTAAGGTTAAGACGGCGTTTATGAAGCTTTCATTGTTTTCTCCAACAACCTTTCGAATGCATTCAGCCACAGGCCTGACAGCCTCTGGAGTGACAAACCTGCAATAGCTGTTGAGGTTAATCACTGAATGGCTTATTCCTCGATAAAAGTAGTAAAGGGACGGCTGCACTGAAACATGGATTATATGGGCAACGTGAAGGGTTCCAACTTGAGTATAGAAGGTGTAAACTCGTTCAAACGTAACCTCGTTATTACCCAACGTTGACGAATAACTTGTGCAAACAAACGGAACCCGTGAGATCAATAATAAAAGGATTACGAATAGCGCTTTAAAAAGCATCTTTTTGCTTTTCTTCATCCCAAGCATAATAGGCTTGCAAAGCTTTAAGTTTTTAGGTTAACTGCTAAATTTCAGTCAGCGACATTATCTGCAGACAGGTAGTAAGTGTTAAATACATGAAATATTAAAACACCTTGACTGAGTTGTGAGTGTGAGGGAAATATGAAGAATGTTAGACTATTGCTTTTTATGGTTTCCTTGTCGGTAGTTCTGATGGTTTCAACCTCCATTCTATCAACTGCCAACGCACAACAGCAACCAATGACTATAGAAAGTTGGCCCTTCGTTGATGCAATTCCAAACCCTGCTGGTGTCGGACAAACGGTGCAGATTGTAGCTGGTGACTTGATGCCCTATGCCCATGGATACGGCTGGAAAATCGAAGTGATAATAACAAAGCCTGACAACACGCAGGAGGTTTTAAAAGCAACCACTTGGGCGACGGGCATGATCATTCTAAAATATACGCCTCAGAAGGCGGGTACATACAAACTGCAGACCCACTTTCCAATGCAGACTATGGAAACATATGTGTGGGATGCGGAGCGGGGCATGATTTTCCCGCCTGGAACCATAAGGAAGGAAGGCTACAGCGCAGTTCTCGAGCTTGTTGTGCAAGAAAAGCCTGCTCCATCTTATCCGGGCCATGCGCTTCCATCAGAATATTGGACCCGACCTGTGGACGCTCAGCTTCGAGAATGGAGCACCATAGCTGGCAACTGGCTTTACGGAACAGGACCAAACCGAAACGTGGTTGCCCCCAACAATGAATATGCGCCTGAAACACCTCACATACTCTGGTCTAAAGTGTTGAGAGGCGACATAGGCGCGCTCGTTGGAGGCGGAGGCGGTGTTGGCGGAGGAGACTACGACGGCCACGGCTATAAGACTGGAGACGCCTATGAGGGCGAATGGGCGAATCCTGTGATCATAAGCGGTGTACTCTACTGCAACAAATACTGGAGCGCTTTCACATACGATACTCAAATCTACCCCTACAATTACAGCATTGCTGTGCCTCCAGGCGTTATCGCTATAGATATACACACAGGTGAAGTCCTATGGGAAAGCAATGAATTTAGAGTAGACCTCGGGCAGATTTATTACTACGACTCAGAGAACCAGCATGGAGCCGTTGCCTACCTTATTGATGCATCCACAACTCCCGGTTCATGGAAGTTTTACGAGGCTGCAACTGGAAAATGGATATTCACCATTAGAGGCGTTCCAAGCGGCTACACCTACTTTGGACCGAATGGGGAAATCAGGGTGGTTACAGTGAACACTCGGAAGGGTTGGATGACGCTATGGGATAACACGGCCATACCCGACTTGGCCGGCTCTAAATATGGCGCCGGCTCCAAAATGTGGAGGCCTTACGGCAAGATTGTGGATGGATCTAAGGGAATAGTGTGGAATGCCTCCATTCCCACCGATCTAGGAGCTCCTGGAGGAACCCTTATTGGTACAACCAACTACGCCGCATACGACGATAGGGTTGTTGGAATAAGCTGGAACTACTCGAAGGTCATAGTCTGGGGCCTGAGCCTGAAGAAGGGCGAAGAGGGGAGATTGCTCTTCAAGCAAACATGGACTCCTCCAGCCAACTGGGCTACATCAATGCTCGTGGTCCAGTATGCTGGGCAAACCAACGATTGGAAGGATGGCGTAATCGCCCTCTGGTGCAAGGAGGAAAGGCGGTTCTACGGATTCAGCACAGAAGATGGACGTTACCTATGGACGACTGAAAGCGAACACTATCTTGACGCTATGGGCTGGGGACCCGTTGAACATTCATGGTACTTCGCGTATGGAAGGCTTTATTCAATAGGCATGGCTGGCATACTCTACTGTTACGACCTGAAGACCGGTAAAACCCTATGGACATATAAAGTAGTAGATCCTTACCGCGAAAGCGTGTGGTCGAATAATTGGTGGATGTGGATCTGCTTCATAGCCGACGGGAAAGTTTACATGGGGTATGGAGAACATTCGCCGTTCAACCCAACACTCCGCGGAGGCCCATTCGTATGCGTTGACGCCATGACAGGTCAAGAGGTATGGCGCGCCAACGGCATGTTCATGCAGAGCCGCTGGGGTGGAAGAGCCATCATCGGCGACAGCATAATGGTAACCCTAGACCACTACGATAGCTGCCTATACGCCGTTGGCAAAGGCCCCTCAATGGTGACCGTTGAAGCTCCGTCAGTAGCTGTACCCTTAGGCTCCAGCCTATTGATAAGAGGCTCAGTCTTAGATGTTTCTCCAGGAACAAAGGATCCAAGGATAGCGTTAAGATTCCCGAAGGGCGTTCCAGCAGTGGCTGATGAAAACATGTCAGACTGGATGCGCTACGTATACAAGCAGTTCCCACTAGACCCAATGGCGAAAATCAACGGCGTTTGGGTATCCTTCGAGGCAATAGACCCTGAAGGAAACTTTGTCAGCATAGGGGGAACAACCACCGATGGACGCACAGGCATGTTCAGCATTCCATGGAAACCAGACAAGCCGGGCCTATGGACCTTACTATTAACCTTCCCAGGATCCAAGAGCTACTACTCCTCATACGCCATGACAACAGTCTTCGTAGAAGGGCCCGCCCCCTCAGCTATACAAGCGTCCGTTCAGTCCATACAAGCGTTCATGCAACCGTTAGCTATAGCCCTACTTGTACTCGTCGTTATAGCCATTGCCATAGGCATATACAACGTCTACGCGATCAAGAAAAAATAGCTCATAAAACTCCTCATTTTTTATATGATCCATCACATGTACATAATTCTACATGTTGACTTTAATAGCAATAATTACATAGATATTTACTCAAAAGGAAAAGTTTATTAATTGAACGCATCCCAAACAGTCTTTTGGTGACTCTAAAATGAGGAAAACTTTTCTATCGGCTGTAATGATATCTTTAGGTTTATGTATTCTTGCAAGCACAATGGCCGCCGCAATCAATTCTGTTAGCGCTGCCGGAAGAAGCTGGCCGACATTCTGCTTCTGTACAGTAGCTCCGAACCCTGTCGGCGTGAACCAGCAGGTTCTGATTTATGTATGGCTGGACAAATGTCCTCCCACAGCTACGGGTCCATGGGGTGATCGATGGGAAAAACTTTACATTGATATCATTAAGCCTGATGGAACTAAAGAAACCATCGGCCCTTTAACATCAGATCCCATTGGATTTGCATATACACTTTACACGCCGAACATGGTTGGAACATACAAGATTCAGGGCAGGTTTGAGGGGCAAACTTTGGAGGGCAAGAACTTGCCTCCCACCGGGAGCATGGGAGCCGCTTTCATTGGAGACTATTACCAACCAAGCAAAAGCAGAGTTATCGAACTAACTGTGCAAAAAGAGCCGCTTCAGCCATATCCAGAAGCTCCGTTACCCAACCGATACTGGACGCGACCGATAGATGCCAGATACCACAGCTGGTCCAAGATTTCTGGAAATTGGATGGGAACGCCGGCTGTACCTTTAAGGCTTGCAGCGAACACCGCTGGACCTGAAACTTCCCATATTCTATGGGCTAAGCCGCTGACTATAGGCGGGCTTGTTGGCGGAGACTTTGGAGCCGTATCATATTACACTGGCAACGCCTATGAGGGTAAGTGGTGGCCGCCGGTAATTATCAATGGGATACTTTACTATAACCAGTATCCCTCAAGTATGGCATATGACGAGAAAATGGGGAGGGCCAGCTACTACATGACTGGAGTGCGCGCCGTAGACCTTAGAACCGGCGAAGAATTATGGTATAATCCAAACATTCGCATAGATTTTGGACAAATATTCCAATACGACTCTATGAACCAGCACGGTGCCATACCATACCTCTGGCGTGTCGAAGGAGCCACCTACATATGCTATGACGCTTGGACTGGGCGCTGGTTCTGCAACATCACAAACGTTCCCACGGGCACGAGAATTTTCGGGCCCAAAGGTGAGATCCTTATCTACGTGCTTAACACAGCTAGGAGATGGCTCGCACTGTGGAATTCATCAAACATATGGCAGCTGACAGGTGCGTATGATATCCCTGGAGCCGCGCCCAATGGAACTGCAGGTCAGATGTGGAGGCCCTTCAATAAAGTTGTGGATGGTAGGACGGGCTACGTGTGGAACAAGACGCTTCCAGCTGGAATTGATGGAAGCATAAACTATGTGCTTCCAAGCGGCCTCATTGAAGGAAAGGCCAACCCTCAAGTGATTATAGGCTCAGTCTTCAGGACAAATTATGTTGGTCCAGGATATGTTGGCGTAAGCGCTCCAACAACCAACTTCACTGTATGGTGCCTAAGCGCTAAGGACGGCAGCCTCCTTTGGAAGAAAGATTACATAGCGCCTCTTCAAGGCGCTCCTGATGGATTGACATACTCGCTGGTGGCAGCAGACGTAAACGAAGGAATATTCCTAATATGGAGCGCGCAGGCTAGGCAATACTGGGCCTTCAGCCTCAAGGACGGATCATTCCTCTGGGGTCCAACAGAGCCTGAAGACGAATGGGACTTCACGGTTGGTACCAGCCGTATAATCGCCTACGGGAAGGTTCTATCTTGCGGCTACGGGGGAATCCTCTACTGCTATGACGCTAAAACAGGCAAACTGCTATGGACCTATGAAGCAAAGGATCCATATTACTTGGAGGCTAAATGGACCGGTAGATATCCATTAGAAATAGCGCTAGTTGCAGAGGGCAAGGTTTACGTGTATTCAGGTGAACACTCGCCAGACAACCCAGCCGAGAGAGGAGCCTACCTAAGATGCATAGAAATTGAAACAGGCAAGGAGTTGTGGAAGTTGCCCTTCTACTTCAGCCACTGGGCACGCAACCCAGCCATAGCTGACGGAATCTTTGTCTACATGAACGCCTACGACCTCAGAATATACGCTATAGGCAAGGGTCCCTCAGCCACCGAAGTCACAGTCTCGCCTAAAGTCGTAGTTAAGGGCGAAAGCGTCCTAATAGAAGGAAGGGTTACTGACCAGTCTCCGGGAGCAAAGGGCACTCCAGCCATAGCCGACGAGTACATGGATCAATGGATGGAATATCTGTACATGCAGGCCCCAGCTCCGATGAACGTTAAAGGAGTCGACGTTTTATTGCAGGCAAGAAAGCCAGATGGCTCAATAATCGACATCGCCACAGTAACATGCGATGGTGACGGGAGATTTAGCTACTTATGGACTCCACCAGATGACGGGACATACACTATTATGGCGGTCTTCGCGGGATCAAAGTCGTATTGGCCCTCATACGCCGAAACAGCCTTCGGCGTAACATCAGCTCCTCCAGCTTCTGCTGCAGCTATACAAGCATCCATGCAGCCGCTAGCTATAGCCTTACTGGTACTTGTCGTCATAGCCATCGTCATAGGCATATACAACGTCTACGCGATCAAGAAAAAATAGCCTCCACTAAACCCTTTATTTTATTTTTGCACTAATCAAAAGTCATATTCTGAACAACTAATAGAGGATGAACACGAATCTGCCAAATATGTCTCAGCCAAGAAAAACCCGCTTAGAAAAGTCTTTAGCCACAGCGGCTTCCATAATAGCTTTTGCGTTCACGTGTAGACTATCTATTTTCACCAAGAATTCACTAGGCCTATTCACATTTAGCGAGCCACTATTCATGTTATCAGCCCTACTACTTGGACCAGTTCCAGGAATGCTTGTGGGCGGAATCGGATTCGCTTTATCGAATCTCTTATTAGGATACCCCCATTACGTCATAGCCTCCCTAATGGCGAACACCTCCGCCGGTTTTTTCATAGGAAAATTCAATCAAATGAAACAACCCCACAAACTCATAGGCATAGCATCAACCCTTATACTGATATTTCTCTCCACATTGATTGGAACAACCATATATGTTGGGCAAGTCTACATAGGCTTCACAAAAAAACTCTTCATGGGCGAAGAAGTCATGAAGGCAGGGGGCTTATACGCATACTCCCTATACGTCCCGCCATGGTTTTGGATAACCTTTGCCGCGCTAACAGCCGCAACCTCCATTCTTACTAGTCTAATAAAATCTCCAAAACACCTATGGGCAACCGCTTCACTGCTTATAGGCTGCATGACCATAACAACAGTATTCTTTTTATACGAAGTTATCCTCATACCAACACTGTTTAACATCAAAGTCGACGCAGCAACAAACATCATCGTTAATTTGGGCCACTCCATTATAAGCGCAACCATAGCAGCCATAACCTACTGGCTTATAAAATTGTTCAGCAGGTGAAAACGTGAAATCCAAACATCGCCCATCGCCAAATCCGTCAAGGGATTTATCTTTAAAGCTAGCTTTCCTCTCGGGAATCATCGGCCTTGGTTTTTCAGCCTTCTCAGCGTCCATATACTTTTTGCACATACTATATCTTTCAGTCACATCGGTTGAGGCAACACGGTACATGGCTTCAACCCATTCAATCGCTGTAACCCTCTTCGTTTTGTCTCTAAGCCTAGACCTGCTTGCACTGCTGAACCACAAAAGTAGCCTATCCTTCAAGCTTATGCTTGCATCAACAGTATGCGCGCTTATGGGCTATCTACCTCCAGCCGAACGCTTATGGAAACTGGGCTACATAAACTCGTTGGACGAAACAATATTGATAGCAGCCATTCACGTATTAACACTTACCACGTCAAGCCTTTTCCTAAACAAATCCTTAAAGGAAAAGAACCCGGGCTAAAACGAAAGATTTAACGAGATGAAAAGAATATGAGGTATGTGTTTAGCTGTTTTGCCATTTGAGTGTTATTGTTTTTGGTAGCGTTTCTGTTGGGTTTTGTCCCTGCTGTTTCCATGTTGCCAGAACTGTTGTGATTGTTTCATGTATGAATGTTCCCTTCC
>Ga0209225_1002382_pt1 | contig 17039 bp, 12 predicted proteins | sample WasSprMetagenome_FD_184732 | JGI IMG/M metagenome (GOLD analysis project Ga0209225, IMG submission 184732) | Sulfidic aquatic microbial communities from Washburn Spring, Yellowstone National Park, USA - WS (SPAdes) (version 3) | ecosystem: Environmental > Aquatic > Thermal springs > Hot (42-90C)...
CAATTTATGATACCCCTTATCAGGCAGCAAAAGATATGATAATACTTGATAATTTTAGAAGATATAATTTTGAAAAATATGGAATAAAAAATGAGCGACTTATTGAATTACAGAAAAAATCACAGGAATTGTTAAAAAAAGCAGAAAAAGCCCGTGAAGAAAAAAAATGGTATGAATTTTTAAAATTTTCAAGGCAATCACAGAGTATAGAGGCAAGAGCATATCCTGATGTTAAAAACACAGCAAATGATGTTGTTAAGGGAATAATTTTTTACTTTATAATACTTTTACCATTTGCTTATTTCTGTGAAAGATTATTTTTTGGCTTTGCAAAAATTGAGAGGAGAATCGCGGGTGTTTTCGGAATATTTCTTTTAATTTACTGGATAATGAGATATGTCCATCCTGCCTTTAAACTTACAAATGCTCCTGAAGTAATACTTTTATCATTTATTGTTTTTGCACTTTCAGGAGTTGTAATTTCTATTGTTGCAGGAAAATTTGAGGAACAGATGCAGAGGATGAAAAGAGAAACCTCAAAGGTATATCAAACAGATGTTGGAAGAATAACTGCAACTGGAACTGCATTTTCTCTTGGTGTTGCAAATATGAAAAGAAGAAAAATGAGAACAACTTTAACTTCTATAACCTTAATTTTGCTTACATTTACTGTTCTCTCATTCACTTCTATTAAATCATATTTAAAGTTCAACCAGATTTTAAGACCAAATAAGCCATTTTATACCGGTTTACTTTTAAGAGACAGAAACTGGACACCATTATATGAAATATCTTTTGAATATACAGAAAATGAATTTTCCGGTAAAGGAATAGTATCTCCAAGAGGCTGGTTAATATTAGGAACGCTTGGCAGTAAAACATCCATTGAAGTTAAGTATAATGATAAATCATTTTTTTCAACAGGAATACTTGGACTCACACCATTAGAAAAGGAGATATTGCCTGTAGAAAAAACAATTTTATATGGCAGTTGGTTTGAAGATGAAAAAGAAGATAGTGTATTAATTTCTGATAAAATAGCAAAGGAACTCGGAATTAAAAATATAGATGTGGGTAAAGCAAAAATAAATATTTATGGAGAAGAATTTATTGTTAGGGGTATCTTTGATAGTAAAAAATTAAATGAGATAAAAGACCTTGATGATGAGAGAATAACCCCTGTTGATTTCTCAACTTTACCGGAAAAAGAAATTTCTCAAATGAAGATGGAAAAGTCAGCACAGATTTTTACTTCACAAATTCAGTTAAGGTCATTTACCCATAATGAAGCAGAAAATACTGTTATTATGCCATTTAAAAAAGTTATGAGTTTAAATGGGACTTTGCATTCAATAGCAGTTAAATTTAAAGATAATACCCAGGACCCAAAATCACTTGTTGAAGAATTTATAACTAAACTTGCAGGAATTGTTTTTGCAGGATTTGAAAATAAAACATTTGTATATAGCAGTATTGGATTTACTTCTTTTGGCGGAATAAGTAATATTTTAATTCCAATTTTAATCGCCTCTCTGATTGTTCTTAATACTATGCTTGGTTCTGTCTATGAGAGAATAAGGGAAATAGGAACATATAGTGCTGTGGGGCTTGCTCCAGTCCATATTGCTTCTCTATTTTTTGCCGAATCACTTGTATATGCAATTCTTGGTGCAGTTGGTGGTTATCTTTTAGGACAGGTTGTGCTTAAAATATTGCTTGCAACTGGACTTTTAAAAGGGCTTGTTCTAAATTATTCATCACTTTCTGCAGTTCTTGCAACAATAATTATTGTTATAACTGTCTTACTTTCAACTTTATATCCAGCAAGAAAAGCATCGCAGATGGCAGTCCCTGATGTTACAAGAAAATGGATTTTACCTGAACCTAAAGGAGATAACTGGGAATTTGAATTTCCATTTACAGTAAGTGAGATAGAAGTTTTAGGTCTTGCAACATTTTTAACAGAATATTTTAATTCATATCAGGATGTTTCACTTGGTAATTTTTATACAAATGGAGCAAAATTAAGTTATGAAAAACTTATCTCTGAAAAAAACAAATATACTATTGAAACAAACATATGGCTTGCTCCCTTTGACCTTGGTGTCAGTCAGGAATTTAAAATGATTTTTGAACCACTTGGAGAGTATAATTTCTTTACTATAAATCTTTACATGAAAAGAACAAGCGGTGAATCAGGTGACTGGAAAAGGCTTAATAGAAGATTTCTCGATGGGATTAGAAAACAATTTTTAATATGGAGAACCGTGAGTTCAGAAATAAAAAAAGAATATGAAACTCAGGGGAAAAAGTATCTTGGATTAAATTAAAAAGGGGGAAAAATGGCTGAATTTCATATGGATACTTTTGAACCAGAAATTTCAGAAAAATTTGAATCCGGGTTTAATGGAAGGACTGTTTTATCTATTTTATTTATTGGTTTTATTATGCTTCCTGCATCAATTTATTTTTTCTTAATAACAGGAGGGGGCCTTGGGGGTGCTGCTCAATGGGTGACAGTTATTCTACTTGTTGAAATAGCAAAAAGGTCATTTGTCCAGTTAAAAAAACAAGAACTCTATATAATTTACATAATTGCCGGTTCTGTTATAGGACTTGAACAGCTTGCATCCCTTTTAATATGGAGGCAATATCTTGTTCAATCACCTCCTGCTCAATTTTTTGGTTTAACTGAAAATATGCCAAACTGGGTTGTCCCTCCTGCTGGTTCAGAAGCACTGATGAAAAGAACTTTTTTCCATAAGGACTGGATAAAACCAATAATAATAGTTGTCATTACAAGTTTGCTCTACAGAATAAATATGTTTTCACTTGGTTATGTTTTGTACAGAATAACAAATGATATAGAAAAATTACCATTTCCCATGGCTCCTGTTGCTTCAGAGGGAGCAACAGCTCTTGCTGAAGTCGGTGCTAAAAAGGAAACATGGAGATGGAGGATTTTTAGTATATCTGCAATGATTGGTATTATTTTTGGAGCTTTCTATGTGGTTATCCCGGCAATTACAGGTCTCCTAATGGCAAATCCATTACAACTTTTCCCAATTCCATGGGTAGATTTTACAACTCAACTGGAAACAATTTTACCTTCAGGACTTTTTGGATTTGCAACAGACCTTGGGTTTTTTCTAACAGGGTTTATCTTGCCATTTCCTGTTGTCATAGGAACTTTTATTGGTTCATTCTTCTGTAAAACACTTGGAAATCCATTACTTCATAAAATCGGTATCATTAAAAACTGGCAACCCGGTATGACAGCAATTCCAGCAAATGTTGTAACTACAATGGATTTCTGGATAAACGCTACGATTGGAACTGGAATAGTTGTTGGAGTTATAGGTATCTGGAGAGTAATTAAAGCATTTAAGGGTTTTAAGGGAACAGATAAAGTTGATGTAAAAATCCCTCCCGATAGAGGTGACTATTCAGTTTCTTTTGCTCTTATGATATGGTTGATATCCACTATTTTATATCTTGTAATAACAAAAATTCTTGTTCCAAACTTCCCTGTCTGGATTTTTATTTTCTTCGGTATAATTCTTACACCATTTTTGAGTTATACATCTGCAAGAATGTTTGGAATAACAGGAGTTGCAACTGGAATTGCTTTCCCTATGCTGAAAGAAGCAACATTTATTTTAAGTGGTTATAAAGGTGTTGAAATATGGTATGCTCCAATTCCTTATTTCAATCATGGAGGAGTTGCACAGGCATTTAAACAACTTGAATTAACAAGAACAAGATTTACTTCCTGGTATAAAGGTGAATTTACCGCCTTTGGAATAACTTTGATTGCAACTTTTTTATTCTGGCAGATAATCTGGAGAATGAATCCAATACCTTCTTCTTCCTATCCCTTTGTTCAGAAGATATGGCCAATGAATGCCACTTTTGAAGCACTGTGGGCTACAAGCACTTTACCAACGGGAGAAAAGTGGATGATAAAGGCAATAAAGGCAAAATATATTTTAAGTTCAACCGCTATAAGTTTTCTTGTTTATGGGCTTTTTTTATTACTTAAAATACCCCTTGGAACATTTTATGGGATGGTTGGTGGTATTACAACTTTACCCCATTATGCATTCCCTATGTTTATTGGTGCACTCTTTGGAAGATACTATATGACAAAAAAAATAGGGCCAAACTGGAGAAGATATACACCTATAATTCTTGCAGGATATTCATGTGGAATGGGGCTTGTCAGCATGATTTCTATCGCAGTTGCATTAATAGCAAAAACTATATTCCAGATTATCTACTGAATCTCAAATTCTTCAAGATAAGAAGGTATTATAATTTCTGAAAGAGAAAATCTCTTTTTAACAATTTCAGAAAATTCATTTATAACTTCTTCTTCTCCATGAACAAGAAATATCTTTTCAGGGGATTTTTTAAAATAATAAAGCCATCTCAATAATTCATCTCTATCAGCATGAGCAGAAAAACCATCAATTTTTTCTATTCTTGCCTTAACTTTATAATAATTTCCAAGTATTCTAACTTCATCTTTTTCAAGTATCTCTCTTCCAAGTGTTCCCTTTGCCTGATAACCAACAAATAAAATTGTGGATTCTGGTCTTTCAATATTCTGAATTAAATGGTGCTTAATTCTTCCTCCTGTGCACATTCCACTTCCAGCCATAATAATACAACTTCCTTTTATATGATTTATCACTTTTGATTCCTCAACTGATTTTGTAAAATGTAAAAGTGGAAAATCAAAAGGAGAAATATTTTTATTCAATAATTTTTCTGCCTCTCCATCAAGATAAAAATAATACCTTTTAAAAACTTCTGTTATCTCAATAGCCATTGGACTATCAAGAAATGTTATTAAATGTGGAATTTTATCTTCTATAAGTAATTTTTTTAAATAATAAAGAACCTCCTGTGCTCTTTCAATTGCAAATGTAGGTATTACTATATTGCCTCCTTTCTCTTTTGTTTCATTTATAATTTTTTGAAATTTTTCCTCTGCAATTTTTCTATCCTCATGTATTCTGTCCCCATAAGTTGTTTCCATGATAAGGATATCTGAACTTTCAATTAATGTTGGGGCTTTTAAGATTGGATTATTAAACCTTCCTATATCACCAGAAAATAAAATTTCCTTACCATCTGCAAAAATTTTTATAAAAGAAGAACCAAGAATATGACCTGCATCATAGAATACAACTTTAACTTTTTCTGATATTTTTATTTCTTCATTATAAGAGACATCTTCAAAAAAAGAAAAAACTCTTTCCACATCACTTATTTCATATAATGGTATTTCAGGATATGGCCCCTTTCTTCCTTCTTTCTGATGTCTTTTTCTCTTTTTTTCAGCATCTTCAACCATCAATTTAGCAGAGTCAAGCAATGCTATTTTTGTTATTTCTTTTGTGGGTTTAGTGCATAAAATCTTTCCAGAAAAACCATCTTTAACAATTTTCGGCAGATATCCAGAATGGTCAAGATGGGCATGAGTAAGTAAAATATAATTTAATTTTTCTGGAGGAACTGGAAATTTCTCCCAGTTTCTGTTTTTCAATTCTCTTTCCTGAAATAAACCGCAATCAATAAGTAGATTAATACCATCTATCTGAAGAAAAAATTTTGAACCTGTTACATTTTTACATGCTCCAAGAAATTTAATCTTCATAAATTCCTCCTTTATTTTTTGATATTTTTATTACTGTGAAAGAAAGTAAAGCATGAAATATTGAAGTTATCAGAAAAGGTGTTCTTATACCTAAAATTTTACCGGTATAACCACCTATAAGTGGACCAAATGCAAATCCAAGCATACTTATAGATGTTACAAGTCCATATGCTTTACCTATTGATTTATCATCTGCTATTATTTTTATTAAAGAATTAACAGCAGGAAGAATTCCAGCAACACTTCCAACAAATAAAATCCTGAAAAATAGAAGTTGAACAGGAGAATTAACAAAAAAATGTCCCAGAGAAGCAATTGAAGCAAGAATAAAACAATTTGTTATCATTCTTAAATATCCAATTTTATCTGCAATATTTCCTAAAAGTGCAGCAGAAATTCCTTCCACAATAGCTGCAACTCCCATAATTACCCCTGTTATTGTATTTAATTTTTCACTAAAAGTTATTTCTTTAACAACAAGTGGAAATGATGGATTTAAAATTGTATTACTTAATCTTACACTAAACATAATCAAAGTAGCAATCCAAAAACCATTAATTTTAATTATATCTTTGAATGAAATTTTTTCATCAATTGAATTTTTATTAAATTTTTCTTCCGCAAATAAAAAAACAAGTATCCCACCTAGCAAAATTATAAGACCTCCTATTCTGAAAGTATTTCTATAACCAAATTTATCTGAAAGAAAACCACCTATTAATGGACCAATTGAATTTCCAATTGAAACAGCCGCTTGCATCATTCCAAGAGTAAAACCACTTTTTTCAACAGGGACAACACTTGCAACAAGAGTCACAGAAGCAACAATTGTTCCTGTTAATGCACCCTGAAGCAATCTACAGATTAAAAGTTGTTTTACATTTTTAACAATTGACATTAGAAATAAAACAAGAGTCCCTCCCAACATACTTCTTACAACCATAACTTTTTTCCCATATTTATCAGCAAAATGTCCCCATAAAGGTGAAAAGATTGTAAAGGTAAAACCAGAAGCAGATAAAATTATTCCAGCCCAATAAGATTGTTCTGAAATTTCTTTTATCCCAAGTTCAGAAATAAAAAATGGTAAAAATGGCATAGCAAAGGAAAATCCAACAATTGAAAGAATCTGTGCTATAAAAGCAGAAATAAATGTTTTTTTCCACATTTTAATCTTTTATTTTACCATTTTTTTTATTTCATTTATAATTTCCCATTTATTTTCAAAATTCCACAAGGGATAAATTGAATTATTCTGAAACAATGGGTTTTCTAATGGTAAATCCGGATATAAATTTTTTGATATTTCAAAGTCCTTTGTTTTTGGTATTGGTGAATATTCTGCAATTTTTATTTTACATGGATAGTTTTTTAATATTTTTATTGTCTTTATAATTTCTTCTGGTGATTGCCCGGGAAGGCCACATAATATATAAACACCTACTTCTTCTTCTCCAAATCCAGCATCATTTAGATAGGATATTGCTTTTTCAAAATCTTCAAATTTTACCTTATATGCTGATTCCTTTTCCCTTTCTTTGCTTATTGTTTCAAGTGATAACCTTATTGTTTTAAAATTCATTTCTTTTAAAATATTTGCAACAGAACTATCAATATATCTTGGATGAATTCCATTGGGAGTATGAAATCTCAAATTTTTAAATTTTTTAATTTTTTCAAGTATTTTATATAGATGATTATAAAAGTTAAAAAATAAAGCGTCATCATAAAATGCAATATCATCAATTTTAAACTTTTCTACATTCTTTACAATTTCATCACAAACCTCTTCAATTTCTCTTTTTTTGTATTCTGGCTCAATTTTTTTTATTCCACAATACCAGCAGGAAAATGGACATCCATAACTTGTTTTTACTACAAGATAATTAAGTTTTTCATAAACATCCCAGCAAATTTCTAACTTTTCCGGTAATTTAATATTTTGATTAAATTTAGAGTTAAAAAAATTCAAAAAATTTAAAATATCTTTTCCTTTAAAAATTAAATCAACAGATAAATTTTTTGCATCATAATCACAGAAAGTTGCATATATACCACCAATTACAATTGGAGTGTTTGGATAAATTCTTCTTAAAGCATTTATAATCTCTTCAATACCAATTTTCCAGTAAGTCATCCCTGTTGTTATAAAAACAAAATCAACCCTCTTTATTCCATCCAAAAATTCTAAAAAAACATTAAGAGGCAATCCAAATCTTTTATATCTTCTTGGAACATCTCTATAAATTTCTGGTTTTTCTACTACTTCATAATAATAATTTCCACATCCATATTTTCCTCTTTTTACTTTGACATTTTCATAAAATTTATGATTTCTATCCATGAAATCAAAATATAAAATTTCTGCTCCATTTTTTCTCATCAAGTCAATAATTTTCAGAAACCCAAGAGGTTTTGACCATAAATCATAGGCAGAGAAATCATAAACCGGTGGATTTATAAACAAAATTCTCATATTATTTTTACTTCTTTTTCTCCTTTCTTGACTTCTCCAATTATGTATGAGATAAATCTATACTTTTTTATAATATTCATAACTCTATCAACTTCATTTTTATCAACAATTAATATTAAACCTATGCCCATATTAAAGACATTGAACATTTCTTTTTCTGTAATTTTCCCTTTTTTTCTAATTATTTCAAAAATTAAAGGAATTTCCCAGGATTTTTTATCAATCACACACTTTTTATTTTCAGGGATACTTCTTATTAAATTGCCTTTAATACCTCCACCTGTTATATGGGCACATGAATTTATAAGTTTATATCTATTCAGTTCAGAAAGCAGAGGGGAATAAATAAAAGTTGGTTTTAATAATTCCTCTCCTAAAGTTTGTCCAAATTCTTCATAAAACTTTTTATAATCTTTTTCTTTGAATATTTTTCTTATAAGTGAAAAACCATTACTGTGCACTCCATTTGAAGAAACACCTATTAAAACATCCTTCTCTTTTACTCCACTTCCATCAATAATATTTTTTCTTTCAACAATTCCTACACAAAAACCAGCAAGGTCAAATCCATCCTTACCATAAACATCTTTCATCTGAGCAATTTCCCCTCCAATTAGTGAACAACCTGCAATCTTACACCCTTCAACAATCCCTTCTATTATTTCTTCTTCCCTTTTTCCTTTAATTTCACCTATAGCAATATAATCAAGAAAAAATAAAACATCTGCTCCACAAACAGAAACATCGTTACAGTTCATTGCAACAAGATCAATTCCAAGTCCTTTATATAAACCCATTTCATCTCCAAGTAAAATTTTTGTTCCAACTCCATCAGTAGAAGAGACAAAAACAGGTTCTTTATAATTTTGGGGTATCTTAAAAAAACCTCCGAAAAAACCAATATCTTTCAAAACACTTTTTGAGAATGTCTCTTTTGCTTTTTCTTTAATAAAATCAACAAGTTTTCCTGCTTTATCTTCATCTACTCCTGCTTTTTTATATGTTAATCCCATTTTACCTCCTTCGTTTGACTTTTTCACTCATTATATTATAATTTATAAACTATGAAAAACATAATAAATTACCTGAAAAAATATGAGAGTGTAAAAAATATTATTGGCCCATTGATTCTTGTTGAGGGAGTAGAAGGTGCTGGATATGGAGAACTTGTTGAAATTGTGCAGAATGATGATAGACGACTTGGGAAAATACTTGAGGTAGAAAAAGATAAGGCACTTGTTCAGGTTTTTGAAGGAACAAGTGGATTAAGTTTAAGTGAGGTCAAAGTTAGATTTACAGGAAAAACTATAAAATTTGGTGTTTCTCCATCTATTCTTGGAAGAGTTTTTACGGGTATGGGAAAGATAAGAGATGATGGTCCTGAAATTATTCCTGAAAAATATATTGATATAAATGGTTCTCCAATAAATCCTACAAGAAGGGATTATCCATCAGAATTCATACAAACAGGAATTTCAGCAATTGATGGTTTAAATAGTTTAGTAAGAGGACAGAAACTACCAATTTTTTCAGGTTCAGGTCTTCCCCATAATTTACTTGCAACTCAAATAGTAAAACAGGCAAAAATATTAACAGAAAAAGAAGAAAAATTTGCAATTGTTTTTGGAGCAATGGGAATTACTTTTGAAGAAGCAGAATTTTTTAATAAAGAATTTATTTCTGCAGGAGCAATAGAAAGATGTGTAATATTTATAAACCTTGCTGATGAACCTGCTATTGAAAGAATATCAACTCCAAGAATTGCATTAACAGCAGCAGAATATCTTGCATTTGAACTTGGGATGCATGTCCTTGTAATTTTAACAGATATGACAAATTATGCAGAAGCATTAAGAGAAATATCTGCAGCAAGAGATGAAATACCTGGAAGAAGAGGTTATCCTTCTTATTTATATACTGACCTTGCAACAATCTATGAAAGAGCAGGAAGAATTAAGGGAAGACAGGGTTCAATAACTCAAATACCAATTTTAACAATGCCACAGGATGACAAAACTCATCCAATTCCTGATTTAACAGGTTATATTACAGAAGGACAGATAATTTTATCAAGAGCATTACATTTAAAAGGTATTTATCCACCTGTTGATGTTTTAACCTCTCTGTCAAGATTAAGGGATAAAGGAATTGGAATTAAGAAAGAAACAGGTGAAATATTAACAAGGGAAGACCATCCATATCTTGCAAGCCAGCTTTTCGCCTCATATGCAAGAGGAAAAGAAGCAGAAGAACTTGCAATGATTCTTGGAGAAGCAGCATTAACAGAATCAGATATTGCTCATTTAAATTTTGCAAGAAAATTTGAAGAGGAATTTATAAATCAGGGATTGGATGAAAATAGAAGCATTGAAGAAACACTTGATATTGGATGGAAACTTCTTAAACTATTGCCGAAATCAGACATAAAGAGAATCCCACCAAAAATAATGGAAAAATACTGGAAGGAATAAAATGAAATTAAAGGTAAATCCTACAAGAATGGAATTATTGAAATTGAAAAAAAGATATAATATTGCTAAAAGAGGACATAAACTTTTAAAGGATAAAGAAGAACAATTATTGATTGAATTCAGGAAACTTGTTGGTGTTGTTGAGGAAGAAAGGAAAAAAATAGAAAACCAATTAATTGAATTTTATAAAAAGATTTTAATTTTAAGGGGAAGCATTGATGAAAAAAAATGGAATTCAATGTTAAAAATCCCGTCAATAAATATAAATTATAACCTTTCAAAGAAAAGAATATTTAACATTCCTGTAAATGAAATTGAAATGGAAATATCAGGTGAATTTATTCCTAATCACTATTTTTCTTATTTTTATAATTCTTTAATTAGAGAGGGATTGAGAATATTAAAACTTCTTTTTTCACTTTATGAATTTGAAAATAAGTTAATAAGTTTTGCAGAAGAAATTGAAAGAACAAGAAGAAGGGTAAATGCTCTTGAATATGTTTTAATTCCGAATATTGAAGAAGCAATAAAATTTATACAGATTAAACTTGATGAATATGAAAGAGCATCTATGACAACTTTAAAACATTTAAAATTGATAGAAACTTCATAATTAAACTATTTGACTAATTACTCAAATAGTAAATCAAACTCACTTCTGGAGGCAAAAGAAAAACCAAAATTTTTTTAATTAAATTATTTCTTATCTTTGTCGTCTTCTACTTTATATTCTGCATCAACAACTTTTTCATCTTTTCCCTTTTCTTCCTTTTTTTCTCCCTGTGTCCCTCCAGATGCCTGCGCCTGTTGATATAATATCTGAGCAAGTTTATGGGATGCTTGTTCAAGTTCTTCAATTCCTTTTCTAATCTGTTCTGCTGTTTTATTTTCTGATTGTATTATTTTCTGTAAATTATTAATCTTCTCTTCAATTTCTCTCCTTTCTGATTCACTCAATTTACTTCCATGCTCTCTTAAAGTTTTATTAACCGAGTATATTAGTGAATCTGCCTGATTTGAAAGTTCTGCCAATTCTTTCAATTTTTTATCCTGTTCAGCAAATCTTTCTGCTTCTTTAATCATTCTTTCAATTTCTTCTTGTGATAATTTCTTTGAACCTGTTATTCTAATTGATTGTTCTTTTCCTGTTCCAAGGTCCTTCGCAGAAACATGCAGAATTCCATTAGCATCTATATCAAAAGTAACTTCAATCTGAGGAACTCCTCTTGGTGCGGGTGGAATTCCATCAAGATGAAATCTCCCAAGGGACAAATTATCCTTTGCCATTGGTCTTTCTCCCTGAAGAACATGTATTTCAACAGATGTTTGATTATCTGCTGCTGTTGTAAATATCTGACTTCTTTTTACAGGAATAGTTGTATTTCTTTCAATGATTTTTGTAAATATTCCTCCCAGTGTTTCAACTCCAAGAGAAAGAGGGGTAACATCAAGTAGTAAAATATCCTTATCTTTCATTTCTCCTGCCAGAATTGCTCCCTGAATTGCAGCACCAATAGAAACACATTCCATAGGGTCAACGCCTCTTTCCGGTTGAATTCCAATATATTCCTGAATAAATTTCTGAACTATTGGCATTCTTGTTGGACCACCTACAAGAATAACTTTATTTATATCACTTCTGGTAAGTTTTGCATCCTCAATTGCTCTATCAATAGGTCCCTTACATCTTTCTATTATCGGAGCAACAAGTTCTTCAAGTTTTGCTCTTCTTATTTTCATCACAAGATGTTTAGGACCTGTCTGGTCTGCTGTTATGAATGGTAGATTTATTTCTGTTTCAACAACTGAGGATAATTCTATTTTCGCCTTTTCTGCTGCCTCCTTTATCCTCATCATAGCCATTTTATCATTTCTTAAATCAATACCTGTTTCCTTTTTGAATTCTTCAACTATATATTCAATTAAAGCATTATCCATATCTGTTCCACCAAGTTGAGTATCTCCACTTGTAGAAAGAACTTTAAAAACACCTCCCATCATCTCCATTATTGTTACATCAAGAGTTCCTGCACCGAAATCAAAAACAAGTATTTTCAATTCTTCTTTTAATTTATCAAGTCCATAGGCAAGAGAGGCTGCTGTTGGTTCATTTATAAGTCGGACTACTTCAAGTCCTGCAATTGTTCCTGCATCTTTTGTTGCCTGTCTTTGATTATCATTGAAATATGCTGGAACTGTAATTACTGCTTTTCTTATTGGATACCCAAGAAATTGTTCTGCATCTCTTTTAATTTTTTGTAAAATAAATGCGGATATCTGTTCAGGAGTATATGTTTTTCCATAAATATTATATTTATAATCAGTTCCCATTTTTCTTTTAACTGCATAAACTGTTCCTTCAGGATTAACCGCTGCCTGTCTTCTTGCTGGTTCTCCAACAAGTACCTGTCCATCTTTTGTAAAAGCCACATAGGAAGGAAACGCTTTACCACCCACAATTGTAGTTCCTTCTGCACTTGGAATAATAACAGGTTTTCCTCCTTCCATTATTGCAGCAGACGAATTACTTGTTCCAAGGTCAATTCCTATAATTTTTTCTGCCATTTTTAGCCCTCCTTTTTTATTTTAGATGGGAAATTTTTAAAAAAGTTTCAAGTCCTGCAGTCCATTACCGCCTAAGTTTTTACTTTTTTCCTGCCTGTGTTCTTCTACTCTGCCTTAGTTGGGCGGTGCAGGACTTGGCGCCTCCGCCCGCTTTTCTTTATTCGCTTATAGCGAATGCGGGCTCCGGTCGCCATCCGGCATTGAAATTGCTCCTTCTCGTCGCAATTTCAAAACATGCCTCCTTTCAAGTCCTGCAATTCATCCCGCCTAAGTTTTTACTTTTTTCCTGCCTGTGTTCTTCTACTCTGCCTTAGTTGGGCGGTGCAGGACTTGAACCTGCGGCCCCTACCTTGTAAGGGTAGTGCTCTAACCACTGAGCTAACCGCCCATAAATTTTATTTTACAATTTTTTTTATTTAATGTAAAATACCCTTGACAGAAAAAAATTATATGTTTAAATTTAAAAAATTTATAAATACAAAAGGAGGGAAAATGACAAATGATTTATTAACAGGAATTAAGGAAAGTGTTATTAAAGGTGATATGAAAAAGACAGAAGAGTTGGTTGATAAAGCAATTAAGGAAAATATTCCAGTAGAGAAAATTTTAAATGAGGGATTAATTGCTGGAATGATGATTGTTGGAGAAAAATTTAAAAATAATGAATATTATGTTCCAGAAGTTTTAATAGCAGCAAGAGCAATGAATAAAGGAATGAGTTTACTTGAACCATTGATTGTTCAGTCAGGAATAAAACCTATTGCAAAACTTGCTATTGGAACAGTTAAAGGAGACCTTCACGATATAGGTAAAAATCTTGTTGTTATGATGTGGAAGGGTGCTGGCTTTGAGGTAATTGACCTTGGAATAGATGTTCCACCGGAAAAATTTGTTGAAGTTGCAAAAAGTGGAGTTCAAGCAATAGGAATGAGTGCTCTTTTAACAACAACAATGATACAGATGAAGGAAACTATTGAAGTATTGAAAAGAGAAGGTGTGAGAGATAAAATTAAAATTATAATTGGAGGAGCACCAGTAACACAGGAATTTGCTGATGAAATAGGCGCAGATGGTTATGCTCCTGATGCTGCAAGTGCTGTTGATAAAATAAAAGAATTACTTGGTTTATAATGTGAACAAATTTTATTATTTCTTGTTTTGCTATTTAATCGGCGCTATCCCTTTTGGATATTTAATATGTAAAATTTTTAAAAATATAGATATAAGAAAATTTGGAAGTGGTAATATAGGTGCAACTAATGTTTATAGAGTTTGTGGGTTAAAATTGGGTCTTCCTGTTTTAATTCTTGATATTCTTAAAGGATTTATACCTGTCTATATAGGAAAAATTTTAAAATTTTCAAATCCTTTAATATTAATAGGGGGTATTTTATCAATACTTGGTCATTCATTCTCAATTTTTTTAAAAGGGAAGGGAGGGAAGGGCGTTTCCACTTCTTTTGGGGTTGTAATTGGTCTTTTCCCATTGCCTGCTTTTTTCTCTTTTGTTTTATGGCTTATAGTTGTTTTTTTAACAAAATATGTTTCGCTTGCTTCAATTTCTGGTGCTTTATTACTCCCATTTTCTGTTTATATTTTCACCAGAGATATCTTTTTATCTTCTATCGGTATTTTAATTTTTCTTTTTATCCTTTATACACATAGAGAAAATATAAAAAGATTATTAAATAAAAAAGAAAACAGAATAATTTTCCCATGGCAGAAAAAATAGGAATAATTGGTGCTGGTGGTTGGGGAATTGCATTATCAATTCTGTTGAATAGATTAAAATATAAAATATATATGTGGGAGCCATTAAAAGAAAATTATGAAATTTTATTAAAAAAAAGGGGGAATCCTGATTATTTAAAAGGAGTAAAAATACCACTTTCAATAGAAATATCAAATTCAATAAAAGATGTAATAAGTAAAACAGAAATTTTAATTATTGTTGTTAGGTCATCTTTTTTCAAAAAAACCGTAAAATTGATAAAAAAATTTTATAATAATCAACCAATACTTATAGGAACAAAGGGACTTGATTTTAGAAACTGTAAAAGAATGTCAGAAATATTAAAAGAAGTAATAGATACTGAAAATTTTGCTGTTATTTCAGGACCTACAATAGCAAGAGAAATAGTTAAAGGATATCCAACAGCAGCAGTTATTGGATCATACAATAAATACATTGCAGAATATTTTCAAAAATTAATAAGTTGTGAAAAATTTAGAATTTATACAAGTGATGATGTAATTGGTGTGGAAATAGGTGGTTCATTTAAAAATGTTATAGCCATTGGAGCAGGGATTATTGATGGACTTTCATTGGGAATGAACACAAAAGCATCTTATTTATCAAGAGGTTTAAATGAAATGATTAAAATAGGAAAAACCCTTGGAGGAAAAGAGGAAACTTTCAGAGGACTATCGGGTCTTGGTGATTTAATAACAACTTCCTTCAGTAAATATAGTAGAAATAGGTCATTTGGTGAAGGTATTGTAAAAATTGGAAAAGATGAATATTTAAAAAAAACAAAAATGGTAATTGAAGGGATGCCTGCAACAAAAGCGTTTTATAAATTATCAAAAAAATACAACATTGAACTTCCAATTACTGAATCAATATATAGGATTATATACAAAAACACAAACCCTTTAAATGAAATCAAAAAATTAATGTTAAGGGAATTAAAAAAAGAATGAAAGGCAAATTTTATTATATAAAAGAAGTGTCAAAATTACTTGATGTTCCCAGCCATATTTTGAGATATTGGGAAAAAGAACTGAACTTTAAAATAATGAGAGACCAGAAGGGAAATAGAATTTATAGTGAAGAAGATATTGAAAAACTGAAAAATGTGAAAAAGTTGATTTATGAAGAGGGTTTGAAAATTAAAGGAGTAAAAAAGAAGTTGAGGGAAAAAGAATTGGAAAATAAAAAAGAATATGTTAAATTATTAAAGAGCATTTTAAAAAGAGTAAGGGAGATTAAAAAATGTTTATAATAGGTATTCTAGCTTCTGGAAAGGGAACAAATTTACAGGCAATTATTGATTATATAAAAGAAGAAAATTTACCTATAAAAATCGGGGTTGTTATAAGTGATAATCCAGATGCCTATGCACTTGAAAGAGCCAGAAAAGAAAACATCAAAGCGATCTGTATCCCTTCAACAAAATATAAAACAATACTTGGAAAAGAAATTGAAAAAAAATATGTAAAAATCCTTAAAGAAAATAATGTCCAACTTGTATGTCTTGCTGGCTTTATGCGTGTATTAAAAAGCACATTTATAAAAAGTTTCCATAACAAAATTATAAATATTCATCCATCACTTCTTCCTGCATTCCCTGGTCTTGAGGCATGGAAACAGGCACTTGAATATGGAGTTAAATTCACTGGTTGCACAGTCCATTTTGTTGATGAAGGGGTTGATTCAGGACCAATAATTTTACAGGCAGTTGTTCCTGTCCTTCCTGATGATACTCCAGAAACACTCCATAAAAGAATTCAGGAAAAAGAACATATAATCTATCCTCTTGCAATAAGATTAATTGCAGAAGGAAGAATAAGTATATCAGGAAGAAAAGTTTATATCAAATGAAAGAAACAATTAGGAAAGCGAAATTAAAAGATGTTAATGAAATAAGAAAAATAGTAAATTCTTTTGCAACTGAAGGGAAAATGCTTCCTTTATCATTGAACGAGATTTATGAAAAAATAAGGGATTTTACCGTTATTGAAAAAAATGGAAAGATAATTGGTTGTGGTGCATTGAAAATAATATGGAAGGACCTTGCAGAAATAAGATCTATCGCAATAAAAAAGAAATTTCACAAAAAAGGTTATGGTAAAAAACTTA
>Ga0209225_1002401_pt1 | contig 16959 bp, 9 predicted proteins | sample WasSprMetagenome_FD_184732 | JGI IMG/M metagenome (GOLD analysis project Ga0209225, IMG submission 184732) | Sulfidic aquatic microbial communities from Washburn Spring, Yellowstone National Park, USA - WS (SPAdes) (version 3) | ecosystem: Environmental > Aquatic > Thermal springs > Hot (42-90C)...
GGAGGCGGTTGCATCTCCCCAAAAGCATTCTATTCCCAATTTGAAGCTCTCACCGGGCTTATATGCTTCGCCCAAGGGGCGAAGGAGCTTCCAAGGGATAGCCATCTCCTGCGTATAGCCCTTCCCATCCTTATCCACCTTAAAAGCCATCTTGCATCCCGCCTGCAAGCCATCGGGGATAACCTTTTGAGCTTTGTTAGCGCTGAAATCGGCATACTGGATATAAACTACCGGACGCTTCTCATCGGTGTAATAGTAGGCATCTATGTGGATTGGGACATCCCAGTCGGTGAGGATGCGAAGCTGGACGCAATCCGCTTTCCATCCTTCACCGGGGCGAGTCTTAGGGTCAATGTGATTGAGCATAGGGGTTTTATCCTTGAAGCGGAAGGAGAGATAGAGATATTGGTCATCGTGCATTCCTGCCACGCGAACGGAATGGGTATCAAGGAGGGTTGAGAGGTCGTAGCACATAAGGATTTCTCCCGAGAGGTCCCAATCGCTTAAATCCCCATCTATGACGACCTTTGCGGGAGCGGGAACAAGCCTCAGTTCATAATTGCTCGTCTGCTGAGCTGAAGCCAACGCGATTAAGATGAGGGGAAGCAAGGAACAAAGTATCCTATACCTCCGCATTCTCATCACTCCACAGGCTTCTAATAGTGCTACCTTTGTGGGTTCCTTTACTGTGTCATCACTACGCATTTTAACATACTGGCTCTTGAATGTAAATGACGTGTGAGGGTGTTTGAGTGCGGATTGTGAAGGCGTTAAAGTGTTGGGTTGAGTTAGAGTGCTGACTTGAGGCTTGAATTGGTTTGAAGCAGTTTGGTGAGGGGCACTGGCTGAGGCTGTCTTCGCGCTGGCTTGCGAACCTTGAAAGAGCTAAATCTATGCGCCCTATGAGTGAGCTGAATGCGGTTAAAATGTTTTTAAGGTTGGGAAGGATGAGCGATTGAGATTGCTTGTGAGAAAGGCGTTCCGCATTGCTCACACACTGCATGTAGTGCATCGCAATACTACGCAGAGAGGGGGAATATGATTTGCGTGATGTGAAGGAGTTTGAAGCACTCATTCGTGGTGAGGCTAAATCGTTCTTCGATGGCTTTGGTGATGTGGTTATAACGAGGGCGCCAGGAAGGATTGATGTTATGGGTGGTGTTGCAGATTACAGTGGTTCTGTTGTCCTTGAAGGGAACATAGCCGAAGCTTGCATGACGGCGATTCAGCTTCGCAGTGTGAGGAGCGTAAAGGTTTGGAGTTATGGAGTTGAGCGAGAGGGCATGCAGGCAACATTTGAGTTGCCTTTAGATGCGCTTTGCGATGCGAGTGGTTGGATAGCTTACGAGCGAGCTCGCGAGCTTTTAAAGCGCGAGCAAAAGACATCGTGGGTTGCTTACCCGATCGGTGTGCTGTTGGTGTTGCTTCGTGAAGGTGTGATAAAGTCGCTCCCGTTTGGCTTCAACATCTTCATACGCAGTGATGTTCCTATGGGCGCTGGTGTTTCGTCTTCCGCAGCGATTGAAGTGAGCACCATGATGGCATTGAATGTCATCCTTGAGCTAAACCTTGACGGGTTGAGGCTTGCGAGGCTTTGCCAGATGGCGGAGAACCATGTCGTTGGTGCGCCATGTGGTATCATGGATCAAGTTACGAGCGCTCTTTGTGAGGAGGGCAAATTGATCGCTATAAAGTGCCAACCACATGAGTTGCTCGGCATGCACGAGATACCAAAAGGATGCATGGTCATAGGGATTGATTCGAAGGTTAAACATGCCGTTGGCGGAAGGAGATACAGGCGCGCAAGAGTTGGCGCGTTCATGGGCTTCAAAATCATCAGGGAAGTTAGCAAGATGGATTATGGTGGTTACCTGTGCAATGTGAGCACAAGGGAATATGTGGAGAGGTTTCGCAAACTGCTCCCCTCAAAGATGCGTGGCTATGAGTTCCTGAGGGAATACGGAGGGATTGATGATGTGACGGAGGTTGAACCAAACGAGGTCTATTCGGTGCGAGGTTGCACTGAGCACCCAATATACGAGAACGAGCGTGTCCAACGCTTCATAAAGTTGCTTGATGAAGCAAACAGGAGCGGTGATGAACGCTACCTTGTGATGGCGGGGAAGTTGATGTATGCATCGCATTGGAGCTATAGCAAGCGTGCTGGGCTTGGATGCAAAGAGACGGACTTGATCGTGAAGCTCGCGAGGGGATGCGGTGTTGAGCGTGGTGTTTACGGTGCGAAGATAACTGGTGGTGGTTGCGGTGGGACTGTGGTCCTTCTGATCAGGGAAGATTCTTTTGGGACGGTTGAATGGATAGCGGATGAGTATCAGAAACTCTCTGGTATGAAGCCAACTCTTTTCACAGGCACATCAATGGGCGCTTTCCAATTCGGTCACAGGAGGGTTAAGCTATGATGGCTTTGCCACGCCCTCCAAGATACTTCGTTCAAAAGCTTTGGGAGCTTCACTCAATGTTGCGAGAGCACATCATAAGGAAGCGTAACGAGCTCTCGAGCGAATTCCTTGCGCACCCAACCATCACAGATGGCGATGTTGAGTTTGGTGTTGATGCGCTATCAAAGGAGTTGCTCTTTGAGTTTTGTGAGCAGTGGTCTCGTGAGATGCCATTCGTGCTCGTAGCTGAAGGGATACCAAGAAACGGTTGGATGGTCTTCCCCAAAGGTTGCAGTGTCGAAGATGCTCAATTCATACTGGTCGTTGATCCAACAGATGGCAGTCGTGAGCTTATGTATGACAAGCGCAGTGCATGGGTGCTCTCTGGCATTGCACCAAACTTCGGTGAGCGCACTTCACTCAGCGACATCTTGGTAGCAATGCAAACCGAGATACCAACTACGAAGCAATACCTTTCGGATGTGCTTTGGGCGGTGAGAGGCGAAGGCGCATACGCAGAGAGACACAACTTGCTAACTGGTGAAGTGAAACCGTTTACGCTTCAACCGAGCAAAGCATCAACACTTCAACATGGCTTTGCGATGCTGAGCAAGTTCTTCCCTGTGGGGAAAGGGTTGCTATCGCAGATTGAAGAGGAACTGCTAAGGAGGTTGCTCGGTGAATCTCGTATACCACTTGCATTTGATGACCAATACATATCCACAGGTGGACAGCTTTATGAGCTTATGGTTGGGCATGATCGTTTCAATGCTGATCTGCGTCCGATTGTTTTTGAAGCGCTTGGGTTGAGAGGCGATTCAACACCGCTGTGTGCTCATCCATACGACTTGTGCACTGAGTTGATCGCAAGGGAAGCTGGCGTCATCGTGACTGATGAAAACGGTAGACAGCTCAGCGCACCGCTTGACATACGCGTGAATGTCTCTTGGGTTGGATATGCCAACGAGGCTCTGCGGATGCAAATAGAACCTCTCTTACAGGAGCTCCTTTCAAAGCTTCACAAATTCATTCGCCGTTGAAGCATGTGCTTCACTCGACAACTGTTATTGGCACTGCCCACTGTAGCACAGACGCGAACACGAGGAGCAAAATCGCAACGACCAAAAGTATGGTGATGCTTTGTCGTATTGATAGCTTCGCTGAGTATCTTCCAACGAGAGCGGGTATGATGATCCCGCCGAGCAAGCCGATAGCGAATATCCATCCGAATACGCTCCCAGTTATGCCTTGCTTTATTGCAGCTGTCTTTGTGAAGGTGACACCAACAATGGTTGGGAACAGTGGACCGAATGAAAGCCCTGCCAACAGCGTTCCGATTATTCCGTGAGCGGGTGTGCGTGCACCAATCATTATGCCGATCGCTATCGCCGCAATCAAACTAAGGACCACAACTGCAACACCCCTTTGTGCTTCTGGGACACCGAGCAAAACGAAGGCTGCTATGAGACGAGCTATCATTAAGCAGATCCAGAAACCTGAAAGGATGGTGTTAGCGCGTTCATCGCTCAGCTCATGGCTTTTAAGGTATGTCGTTATGAAGCCACCCATTGATGCTTCAAGCCCGATGTAAAACAGAAGGCAAATGCCACCAAGCAACACACCAGGTTCGCTTATCAACCCGATTGACCTGACCACATTGAACCCCGGAGGCGCTGGTGGATAGGAACTTATCAGCGCAAGGATTATCGGTGCAAAACATATTGCGCCTATGACAGCAACGGTTTTTGAGTATCCTACGCGTCCAAGCAAAGCAGCAGCTATCAAAGGTGTTATGAAAGCGCCTATGCCGAAAAAGACATTGAGCAGGTTAGATGCTGCAGCTGGGTTCTCGCCGCCGAATAGAACAGTCGGACCAAGGACATTGCCAGCTGTGTTAACGCACATCGCACCGATGCCGAGCAAGAGACAAGCAACGAAAGCGGTGGTGTAGTTTTTAGCTCCCGCGAGCATCCAGATGCAGAGACCAGCGAGAAGGAAACCTAAGGTAGCAATGATCATGTAACCGAGTTTGTCCATAGCAGGTCCGATGATAAGCACCGCAATCAAACTGCAGAACATGAGCGCCGATATCAATCCACCAACTTTAGCGTCGTCAATCTGGAGCACTTCAGCGAGCTTCAGTTTGACACTCCCGATCACGGAGAAGCATATGCCCAACACAAACACACTCGCAAATGCTACTACCGCAGGTATGTCCACCATCTCTCCTCACCCTCCTTGTCAACCAGATTTGTTAGGCGCTCTCACAAGGCAAAGAGCAACCCTTTTAACGCAGGTTCTCTTTACACTCCTAAATTATGTCACAAACGAATGTCGGTGGAATGTTTGGTTTGGATGTATTGCGATTGATACGCAGTGCTATCATGTTATGTGATGCGCAGGCGTAGAAGTCTTGAGTGACGGGTGATAGTATGAAGTGTCCGCTATGTGGTGGTGGGACAAGAGTAACTGACACTCGTCTGACAGAGCAAGGACAAGTGGTGAGGCGTAGGAGGCAATGCTCAAAGTGTAAGCATCGCTTCACAACATATGAGCGTGTGGCACTTGAACCATTGATAGTCATCAAGAAGGACGGGAGGAGGGAATTGTTTGACAGAGGGAAAGTTGAGATGGGCATGATGAAAGCGTGCGAGAAGCGCCCTGTCCCATATGAGGCGATACGACAGGCAGCTGCAGAGATTGAAGAAGAGTTCAGAAGGAAAGGCGTTAGAGAGGTGACTTCAAAGGAAGTCGGTAGGAGGGTTATGGATAAACTGCTTGCGCTTGATGATGTGGCATACATTCGCTTCGCATCAGTCTATCAGGAATTTGATGACGCACGGAGGTTCGCAGAAGCGCTCGCAAAACTCAACAAGTTGAGGAGACGCATTAGGAAGTAACCAAAGCAGACTTCGGGAGGTAACGGTGGGGTATGGGGAGACAGAAACTTTTAAACGCCTTGATGAGGGAAGCCGAAGAGTTGACCTCAAATGAAGCCTTCACTGTGATAGCACCATACTATGACGAGTTGATGGCTGAAGTGCCTTACTCGTATTGGGTGGACTATATCCACAGGATAACAAAGCGTCTTGGACACTCGTTTAAGACGGTTCTTGATTTGGCGTGTGGCACAGGCAATGTCGCAATCGAGTTCGCAAAGAGAAGCTATAGCGTTGTTGGGGTTGATAAGTCTGAAGCGATGATAAAGGAAGCGATGCGCAAGGCGATGATGCATCCAGAGTTGAAACTTGAGTTCTACTGCCAAGACATAACCGAGCTACTTTTGCCGATGCAGTTTGACCTCGCCGTCTGCCTCTTCGATAGCCTCAACTACATCATCGAACCTTCCGCTTTGAAGAAAGCGTTTAAGGCAACATACAATGTCTTGAAGCCAAAGTGTTACTTCATCTTCGACATGAACTCCGAATATGCGCTTTCCGCAAACTTGTTCACACAGGACAACCTTGACAGCGATGATAGACTTAAATACCTCTGGATAAGTTCGTATGACAGCAAGACTAAGCTTTGCCGTGTGGACATGTATTTCCAGATCCAGCTTGAAGACGGTAGGATATTGCGCTTCAAAGAGGTGCACTACCAAAGGGCTTACGATGTTGATGAAGTAATCACATACCTTTTGGATGCGGGCTTTGAATGCGAGCATGTTTTCGAAGCATACACTTTTAGAGCGCCAACCAATAGGAGCACGAGAATCTACTATGTCGCAAAGCGCCTTTGATTGAGAGCCAGAATCAGCTTGCAAGAGCTGACTTGAGCAATCACATCCAGCGGGTTGCCCATGATGAAGGAAACAGCAAGGGAAGAAGTCTTGGTGGAACATACAAAGGAGCGCTCAATTACGCTTAGGTCTGTTTTTGTTGGCTTGGCTGGGACTGTGTTACTCTCGTGGCTTGTTCCAATCTTTGATCTACTCGTGCAAGGGACATGGATTTCCTCCTGCCACTTGCCGATAGGGGTCTTCAACCTGTTTACTCTCCTCGTGTTCGCCAACATAGCTGTTAAGTTTCTGTCACCAAAGCTGGCTCTGACGAGGAAGGAGTTGTTGACCGCCTATTGCATGATGTTAGCAGGTTCTGGATTACCTTCATTTGGTTTCACTGAGTATCTTTTTCCAACGCTTGCAGGGACTTTGTATTACGCTCGTCCAGAGAACCGTTGGGCTGAGCTAACTTTTCAGTATATCCCGCAATGGTTTGTCCCTTGGGATGTAGCTGACGCCATAAGAGCACTCGGTGGGAGAATGCCAGAGCCAACAATTTGGACACGCCTATACGAGCTAATGCCAGTGGCTCTTCGCCCGGGGGGCAGGGAGGTCGTCCGCCTGTTCTACGAGGGGACGCCAAAGGGGATGCCATTGCCACTTTTACCGTGGCTTATCCCAATTTTCGCATGGAGCATATTGGCGATCTCGTTCTTTTGGTCCATGTTCTGCCTTTGTGTCATTTTGCGTCGCCAGTGGCTTGAATATGACCGCTTAACATTCCCGTTAACTCATCCCCCTCTCGAAATGACCGAAGGAATTGATGAGCCTCACACATTTTTCTCGTTTCTGCTCCGTCAAAGGCTGATCTGGTTGGGTGCTCTCATACCTTTCGCCATCCATAGCATCAACGGATTGCACTTCTATTTCCCGTCAATACCAGAAATTCGCCTCACCTTCCCACTTAACCCTTACCTCACAAGTTTCATCTTCAGTCAGATTGGTCCCTTCATTGCGATTGTGCATTTTTCCGTGATAGGTGTGACATTTCTCCTGCCATCCGATTTGGCTTTCAGCCTTTGGTTTTTCTTTTTCGTCTTCATGGCTCAATCCATCTCCCTCACATATTTTGGAATAATCTTCCCGAAATTCCCGGGGTATGCAACGCCTGCGCACGCTGGACTGCAAATGCTTGGGGCATTCTTCGCTATAGTAGCATACATGCTCTGGAACTTTTCAAAAAATTTTGGAAGAAATTTGAAGAGCAGTGGTGAGGAACCACTCAGCTACAAGAACGCCCTCTGTGGCTTCCTTGCAGGATTGCTCATAGCTACGCTATGGTGCGTGGTGAGTGGGGCGTCATTTTCCATAGCTTTGCTGAGCTGGATTACTTTGTTTGTGATTGCAATCTCACTGACAAGGTTTGTCAGCGAGGGTGGTTTGCTATTTGTCCAAGCATTTCGCCCTTCCGACCTCTTTATTGCACTCGTTGGGACAAGGACATTTAGTGAGCGCCATATGACAGTCATGGCGTTCGTTGAAAAAGTTTTTATGTTTGACTTAAGAACATTCCTCATGCCATTTTTCATGGACAGCTTCAGGATCGCTCATGTGACGGGACTGCCGATAAGGCGACTTTCAAAGGCGATGTGGCTATCAATAATTGCCTCATTAATTGCATCTTCATGGTCATTTTTGCGTCTTGTCTATAGGCGTGGGGCGAACACGATGATGCAAGGTGCTGGCGCTTGGTTCTTACAGCATAGCCCACGACAGGTGCTCGATTTCACAGTAGCTTACTTTGAACAGCCACGAGATCCAACACCACTGAGTAGAGGAACCTTTTTGCTCGGTTTCGTTGTCACAATCACTTTGTATAGATTGCGCCAAATATTTGCATGGTTTCCACTTCACCCAATAGGCTACGCCATGGGACCAAGTTGGCCGATGATCCAATTATGGTTTTCAATAATGCTTGGCTGGCTTTTTAAAACCCTTCTTTTGCGCTACGGTGGGTTGAGCGCATTCAGGAAATGGCGCCCTTTCTTCATCGGCTTGCTCATAGGTGAATACTTGACTGCAGGACTGTGGCTCGTTATAGATTATTCATGTGGGAAAGTTGGGCATAGATTCTTCTTGTTTTAGCCCAACAACCAATCTTGGGAGGTGAGTGAAATGCGTTTCTTTTGCACATGCACGATGTTGTTAGTGGCTGGTTGTATCATGATGGTGACAATCAGCAACAACGCGCAAGCGCCGTCAAACCCGTATTTTCGGTGGAAGTATGGTCCTCCAAAGGGCAGTGATTATTTCCCAATCGCAGTTTGGTTGCAACACCCGAAGAATGCACAACGCTACAAGGAAGCAGGCTTTAACCTCTATGTCGGTTTGTGGAAAGGACCCACGGAAGAGCAACTTGAGATGCTCCGTGAAGCAAAAATGCAGGTAATTTGCGATCAAAACGAGGTTGGATTGAAGCATCGTGACGACCCTATAATCGTCGGCTGGATGCACCAAGATGAACCCGATAACGCCCAACTCATTGGCGAAGATAAGGCTACAGGTCGGAAAATTTACGGCGGTCCTGTCCCGCCAAGCGAGATCATAGAACGCTACAAGAAAATGAAAGCGAATGACCCAGACAGACCTGTTTTGCTAAACTTAGGGCAAGGTGTTGCAAACGACTTGTGGAAGGGGCGCGGCGTTGGTGCTCACCCTGATGATTACTTCACTTATGTCAAAGGTTGCGATATCGTTTCCTTTGATGTTTATCCAGTCGCTGGCTTGAATGACGAGAATTTGCTCTGGTATGTTGCGAAGGGCGTCTCGAGGCTCATCTTCTGGGTTAACTGGAACAAGTCAACAGATGGGGAAAAAATTGTCTGGAATTGTGTTGAATGCACGCGGATAAGGAATCTTGAGAGGAAGCCAACTCCGCACCATGTGCGGGCAGAAGTCTGGATGGCTATTATTCACGGCTCAACGGGGTTGATTTACTTTGTCCACCAATTCCAACCAAAGTTTGTTGAAGCGGCATTGCTCGAGGACGAGGAAATGCTCTCGGCTGTCTCGCAGATAAACCGACAAATACACGAACTTGCCCCCGTTTTGAACAGCCCGACAGTCCAAAACGGCGTCAAAGTCGTCTCAACAAACCCAAATGTTCCAGTTCATACAATGGTCAAAATCTATGGCAATGCCGTATACATATTTGCTGTCGGGATGCGTAACGAAAAAACAAAGGCTATATTCAGCGTTGAAAACATCCCGAAAGGTGCTTCTGCGGAGGTGCTTTGGGAAAATAGGCATATTTCCGTAGATAATGGTCGCTTTGAGGATGAGTTCAACCCCTACGATGTCCACATATACAAAATCAAACTCTGAGGAGGGATGCACTATGCGCATACTCTACATTGACATTGACACATTGCGCCCAGACCACCTTAGTTGTTATGGCTACCACCGACGGACATCACCCACGATCGATTGGGTCGCTTCACAGGGTGTTAGGTTTGAGAGGGTTCATGTAAGCGATGCGCCATGCCTGCCTTCAAGAACGGCGCTTATAACGGGTCGCTTTGGCTTTCACAACGGCGTTGTAGCACATCATGGGCGCGCTGCTGACCCAATCCCAATCGGTCGCGAGAGGCAATTTAGCACTACTAAAGGGTTTGAGTCCCTATTTTTGATGCTACAGAGGGCAGGGTTTCACACCGTTTCTGTTAGCCCATTTCCGCAACGCCACGCTGCATGGTGGTTTGTTGGCGGCTTGATGGAGTGGTATAACACTGGGAAAAACGGTCTTGAGAGAGCTGACGAAATAAACCCGATTGCCATTGACTGGCTCAAGCGAAATGCGAGGCGAGATAACTGGTTTTTGCACATAAACTATTGGGATCCACACACGCCGTATAGGACGCCCATTGAATACGGCAACCCGTTTGAAGATGACCCTCCACCAAGCTGGCTTACTGAGGAGATTTTGCGTCAACACTGGGAAGGCTGTGGGTATCGCTCCGCACAAGAGCCGTGGACATGGTGGATGGGAAGGAAATGGGAAAGGATGCCAGAAAATATAGCCAACTTGTCGGATTGGAAGCGCTGGATTGATGGCTACGATGTCGGCGTAAAATACGCTGATGACCATGTCCGTCAAATACTTGATGTTTTGGATGAAGAGGGCGTGCTCGACGAAACAGCCATTATAATCTCCTCGGATCATGGGGAGAATCAGGGCGAATTGAACTTTTACGGTGACCACCATACTGGCGATTTCATCACCACGAGAGTGCCACTCATAGCCCGAATACCGGGGATAACTGACAATCAAAAGGGGAGAGTTGATAGAGCCCTGCACTACCAGTTTGATTTTGCTGCAACTTTGCTTGAGTTGCTCGGAATCACAATACCAGAAAAGTGGGATGCGAAAAGCTTCGCAAATGCCTTCAAAGAAGGGAAAGAAGAGGGGAGAAGTTACCTTGTTTGTAGTCAGATGGCTTACCTGTGCCAGCGATGCGTCATGTTTGAAAGATGGGCGCTTATACGGACTTATCACCCACAATTCAGTGACTTCCCATCTGTGATGCTTTTTGACATCGTCGAAGACCCACATGAGCTGGTGAACTTGGCGCAATCTCGCCCTGATGTTGTCGAAAAAGGATTAGCAATACTGCAGGAATGGACTGACGAGATGCTTGCCACTGCCATTGAGCCGATTGACCCTATGCACATCGTCTTGCAAGAGGGCGGACCTTGGGATGCCAGAAAGGATTGGAGACGCTACTGCGAGAGGTTAAGGGCAACAGGGAGAGAAAAATGGGCTGAAATCATCGAAAAGAGGTTCGCATCGGTTGAGTGAGGCTTTGGTGAACAAAACCGCTTTGATATGGACATAGGGCAATTGAGGGGTGATGAACTATGGCAGGTTTAGTTGTTGCGCCTCAGGTGTTGGCAGTTGAGGAAGGAGTTAAGGTTTTGAGGCAGGGAGGGAACGCTGTTGATTCAGCGGTGACAGCAGCGTTAGTTCAAGGCGTAATTGACCCGCAAATGTGCGGGATCGGCGGATTTGGGGTTGCCCTCGTCTATGAGGCGAAAACGAAACAAACCAAATGCATTGCCTTTCACGCCAGGGCAGGTAGCAAAGCAACGCCAGACATGTGGGCGGACAAAGTTATCCGTGAGGCACCTGATGGGTTCGGTTTCTTCTTGAAGGGCGCTGTCAACGATATTGGCGCTCAATCAGTTGGGGTGCCAGGAACTGTAGCAGGATTGAACGAGTTGCTCAGGCAATTTGGGACTTGGTCTTGGGAGCAAGTTCTGCAACCAGCTATCCAAATCGCATCGGAAGGCTTCATCGTGACAGCGGAGCTGGCAAGAACATGGAAAACTCATGAAAGGTTTCCTGAGCGCCCATCGCTTTTGCAACGGTTGCAATTCTCGCCAGAGGCTCGTTGCCTCTTTCTAAAACCAGATGGTGCGCCGTATGAGGCTGGCGAAATTTTGAGGAACAGCGATTTGGCTCGGACTTTGGAGCGTTTGTCAAGGCATGGCGCTGAGGAATTCTATCACGGAGCAATCGCTTCTGCAATAGTCGCTGAATTGGAAGGTCATGGCGGGCACATCACCCAGAGCGACATGGAAAACTACCAAGTTCGCTTGCACGAGCCAATTCGTGCAACTTACCGCGACTTTGAGGTCGTCTCAGCCCCATTGCCTGCGGGTGGGTTAGCAGTTTTGCAAATTCTCAACATTTTGGAAGGGTTTGACCTGCGAAGCTTAGGGCACAACTCGCCCGACTACTTGTTCACTGTCGCACAAGCCCTCAAGGCTGCATTCATTTGCAAAGCCCGCTATCATGGCGACCCTGAGTTTGTGGATGTCCCAGTTGATAAATTGCTATCCAAGGAGTATAACAAAAAGTGGCGTAAAAGGATTGAAAATGGCGAGGTCTTGACAGTCCCAAGAATTGGTGTCAGTGAGCCTCATGGCACAACGCATATAACGGTCATTGATGGCGAAGGGAATATCGTGGCACTAACTCACACACTCGGCTCATCTTCAGGAGTCGTTCCAAGAGGGACAGGCTTCATGCTCAACAACGCGATGGTTAGCTTTCACCCCTTGCCGGGGCATCCAAACTCAATTGCGCCAGGAAAGGCAAGGGTTTCTGGGATGGCTCCAACGATTGTCTTCAAGGATGGTGAACCTTTTCTCGTCTTGGGGGCACCAGGTGGGGCAAGAATCGTCAGCGCTATTGCCCAAGTTTTGCTGAATATCGTTGAGTTTGGCATGTCACCAATTGAGGCAGTTTCAGCACCGAGGTTTGATGCACAAGTCCACGAGATTGAATGTCAAGCCAGAATACCCTCTTGGGTGCTGGAAGAGGTTCAAAGGCGAGGGCAACCTTGCGTCAAATTGCCACAAAGCTACGGTGGTATTGCCTTGGTGCAACTGGCTGTGAAGCAAGGCGATAAATGGACGGGCGCTTCCGACCCCGCATGTGGCGGCACAGCCCTACAGGTTTGCGACTACTTGCAAAAGTAACAGGATGTGCAGGAGTGTGGGGAAACCTCGGAGATGGCAAAGCAAGCAATTTTGCCATGTGAGCAACTTTCTGTCATCGTCCCGAAGGGCAAGGACGGGCAAATTTGGGCATTGCGGTGTTGGAGTTTGCGGTGCATCATGGAACTTTACGATGTCACACACTTTGTGGCTCGTCACCCTTCCGAATTGCTCACGCCCGAAGACGCGCTAAAGTGAGAAGCCAACAAAAAGAAAATTCGCCGACTAAAGTCGGTGCTCATGTTCTTCGTCACCGACTACGGACTGAAGTCCGTAGCATGAATGGCTTTTGCTGTGCCGAGAAAAATTCATGCCACTGACTTCAGTCAGTGGTTGATGACGAAATTTTATGAGCGCCGAATTCATTCGGCGTCTGGGAGGGCGAACCCTGAAATCGGTGCGGTGTGCCGAGTGCGAAGTGCAACGGTTAAGCACGAGAAATTTGTAGCAGGGTCTTCTGCAGGTAAACTGCCTCCCGCTATTCCAACCTCACATAGTCCAACTCGACGACGATGCCCGCACCGCTGCCGGGGTCAAGGCGCAACTGGGTGATTGAGCCTTTCCATTCGGGCGATTGGGTCAGGTCAATTCGCAGTTCGTGCCATTGCCCATCTGTCGGCAGCGGGAATCGGACGCTTTTGCTTTCGCTCCAATTCGGCTCATCTTCGCGAACCCAAAAGACTTGCCCGATAGGTTGAGCGCCTGCTGGGAACTGAACTCGCAACCTCAAAACCAGCGTTCGGAACTTTCCTGCATCAACTCGGATTGGCGGTCCGTGCATGTAAGGGTCTCCACCTGTTGAGCGTGTTCGCAAAATCCCGCCCTTGACTTCAAATGGGGCAAGGTCGTTAACGGGCGTCCAATCGTCAGGGTCGTCGTCAATGTTGAACTCCCAAACTGGTTGCTCCCAAACAACGCCGAGCGACTCGTAACTCGTCGGCTGAACTCCCACAAGCCTGACCTTTACCGTTTCAGTTTCGTGGCTCAGTTGAAGTAAAACGAATTTGCGGCGATGGTCGTATCGGAAAGCGACAGGCTTGTCATCGGCAAAAACTTGTTCAGGCTTCGTCACGCAAGCAATGACCGTTTGCGAATTAGCGATGCCTTTGGGAGCGCGAAGGAGAAACTCCAACTCACCATCGCGGAATTCAGCCCTCTCAACGATGGCATCGCTTGTGATGCGGATTGCAGGTTCAGTCTTGACAATGACGGTTTCGTAACCCCAAGCGTCATCGTGCGGGTCACGAAGAAGCCAAAGGTTGCGGACAATCCCGTGCGGACCGATGATGCCTTTGTCATTGGGCTGGTATCGGTAAGTCAGCGACACACTGTCAGGGTAATTGCCATCAGGGTGATTGACTGCTGCCTGTTGCTGGATGGCGCAAACGGTGATACCTTCAGCGATGTGCCTCCAAAATTCGGGTGACTGGCGATTAGCGACTGGCGACTGGTTTAGGGCGTTTGACAGTTTGAGCAAGGCGTAAGCGTAGTCCAAGCCGTTCCATTGCACGGGCGTGCCGAACCAAGGTGCTGCCGTGAAGAAACTCGTCCCAAAAACGGGGATGGACGCATATCTCATCATCGTCGGTCGGTCAGGCGGGTTCCAAAGGTAGATGAAGGGCAAACCCGTTTTCGCCCAATAAACGGCGCGCTCGAGCCAATATCGGTTGCCAGTGATTTGCCACGCTTCAAGGTAAGCGTGGATGGCGTTGGCGGCGGCAAGGACATCGGGGCAATGCAACGGCACTTCCCAAGTTTGCGCGCCTTCGGGTCGGACGAAGTTTTTGTCAATGAAGTTGATGGCTTTCATGCCCAGTTCCATCGCTTTCGTTGAGCCTGTCATGCGGGCATATCGGAGCAAAGCGATGGCTCGCCTCAAAGTGAAAGTGCAAGTTCCGACGGTCGTATCGCCCTCTTTGCCGTAATCGTCCAACGGTCGGTGCGGCGCAAACTTTCGGAGCATTTCCAAAGTCCAACCTCGGTCAAGGACAAATCCCCATGAGCCATCCTCTCGCTGAGTCTTCGCATCCTCAATGGCTTGTCGCTCCAGTGTCTGGATGCCGCCGAGCAATCTACCGTAGCGGTCAGAGCGCATCCCCAATTTGCTGCGTTTGAAAGTTTCCTCATCGGGATAGGGTCTGTTGGGAATTGGCGGGAGCGGAAACTTGGCGAGATAAATGTCGTAGGCATCAAGGATGCCTCCAACTCCACCGATGAGCCACGCCTCCAGTTTCAACTGGCTGTTGGGCTGAAGGTTGAAGGGAGTTTGAGCCAAAGTTGAGTTTTCCTTCACCCACTTCGGGGCATTGGGAATCATCAACCCAAGCAAGTGGTTGTCTTGGCTGGCGATGATGTTTGGGACGGCAAAAATTGGTTGCGGACACAAACCGGTCTCTGCTCCCTGTCCTTCGCCGTCAGCCCACTGTTGCAGTGCGTCCCACATCAGACCGACGAACACGCCTTCGTGCGAAATGACCATCATCGGCTGGGTGAGTTTGTAAGGATGCGGGACGATGTGCAAGTGATTGGGCGGGTCACTGTAGCGAGCATCGTCAACAGTCTCATCGGCGAGAAGCCAATAAACGCCGGGCAAAAGAGCCATCGTCTTCTTTGTGCCGAAAGTCTGGTCGCCAACGAACAATTCAGGTCCGCGAACGCTCAGAATTTGTCTGGTTCGGTTGACCTTCAACTGCCAACTGACTTTGATGAGATCGCCGTCAGGCTCAAACTTGACCTCACCGGTCCAAATTCCGCCATCAATTTCGTCTTGCCACTGCAATGGGAACACGACACCGCCGTTCGGCAACCTTTCGCCTTTGGTGGCGAAGACCGAACGAGTGACGGGAATCCGCCTCGGGTCAAGGTAGGTGACGGACAGAAGTTGGGGCGATAGAGCCATCCTGCGCCAAGCCTTGCCATCGTGAACTTCAAGGGCAAAAACGCCATAGCCAAACGGGTTAGCAGGAAACAGCAACCTCATCCGTCCCTGTCCCTTGCCACTTGTCCCCTGTCCCAATTCGGTCGAGACAACTAATGTCCCTTTGTCCCGCTCGTTTATCGGTCGGCTAACGACAGCGTTCGCCGTTACTTGCACGGGTGTCCGACCTATCCAGAGTTGCACTGCCGCCGAGCAAGGGTTGGGCTTAGCGCCCCGAACCGTCCAAGTCAGCGTTGTTTTCTTTGGTGGGATGAGTTTCAGTTCAGTTTTCGCACCGCCTTGAACTAAACTCAAGCCGCGAAGTGACAGTTCGGCGATAACACCCTCAATCACTGCGTCGCCGTCGTTTTCCAGAACCAGCCTGAGTTGGGCGGGGACGCCAGCAATCAGGACAGCGTTGGAGAAACCGAACGAACCGATTTTGAGTTGGGCGGAACAAATGTGCGAAACGCTCTCGGTCACTTGCGGCATCGCTTCCCAGCGAACCACAAACTTTGTCCCAACTCTTCTCAGCCCATTGACGAACCACTTCAAATTTGCGGTCTCTTGCGGGGCGATAGCGGAAGGGATTTCCGCTGGCTCAACCTCAAACTTTTGCGGCGCCAGAAGTTCAGCCTTGACGGGAGCAGGTTCATCACCTGTGTTTTGCAACCGCAAGACGAGATAGCCTTGCTCTCCTGACTTCAGACCTTTTCCCTGTCCCTTGTCCCCTGTCCCTTGCCCCTCTTCAAATCGGATGCTGTCAAGCCTCAAGTGCCAACCTGCTTTCTCAACGAAACGGAAGTCGTCAAAGATGACTGCTGCGGGAGCGGGTTGACCTCCCTCGTTAATTCGCAACCCGATTTGAACTGCTCTGACTTCAGGCTTGTCGGAGAAGTCAAAGGTCAAAACGCCGGTGTGCCATTTGTTGTCGCCCGAAAACTTCGGCGGGACGATGTAAACTGCTCGGGGCGCACCACCTTCCAAGTTGTCCGCTTTCATCGGGATTGCGTAAACCCGCACATTGTCCGTTGTAGCCTTGACGACTTTGTAGCGGAAAATTAGCGCGCCTTTTTTGACTGGTAGCATCGCACCGATTTCTGGCACGACCTCGCCCGGCTTGCCTGCACGATAGGAGCGGTTGACTCCGACGGTCGCAGTTGTGCGCGATTCCATGTAAAGGGCGAAACGACCTTCAGCAGCATCGGTCGTCACGCGGACGATGACAGCGTCTTTGTCCGAAGCGAACCATACCCAGTCAACGGGGAACCTGTCTTGCCTCAACTCTTCAAAACTGCCGTTCGTTAGTTGAGCCAATGCCATACCCTGCAACAGCGCCAGAGCGATACAAGCCAGCGCCC